>FUFK010036552.1_pt1 | contig 99139 bp, 93 predicted proteins | sample 1021851 | NCBI WGS metagenome assembly FUFK01 (sample SAMEA51879418, study PRJEB19060) | metagenome
AAAAGAGGGTTTCTTTATCAGATCCTGAGTATTGTAACCTGTTATAAACAACTCAGTGAATGCTATAAGATCGCTACCCATCTTTTGTGCTTGTTCCCACGCTTCAAAAGCGACTTTATAATTGCCTTCGAGATCTCCGACCGTAGGGTTTAGCTGGGCTAAAGTAATTTGAAATTTTTTTGCCATCAATTCACTCACTACCGTAACATGATCCATTTATCTAACAGGAAAAACAAATAGTAAAAGTTAAGAATGCATATATTGATTTTAGGAGCCCTATGTACATTAATATAGAAAGCTAATGTTAAAAGCATTTTAGACAATTTAAAAAGATCGCATGTAAATACTTTCGACATTTTAAATTTCAGACCTACTTACCAATAATGAAAGAAAAAGAAAAAGCCTCGGTGGACTGGTACAAAATAATAACAATGATGGAGAAAACTCTCCTAGTTATTATCGCTTTTCTAACCACTTACGCCGTAGTATTTGAAATAGTTACTGTCGTTTCTATTCGCGCCGTNAAATTAACAGACCTGTTACTATTATTTATCTACGCGGAAGTTTTAGGAATGGTGGCTGCTTTTTACAAATTCCGCAAAATCCCTATAACAGTACCGATTTTCATAGCTATAACGGCTCTNTGCAGATTAATTATTTTGCAGGGCAAGGGTATAAATACAGTAGATCTGCTGTATGAAAGTGGGGCGATATTACTGCTGGCACTATCAGCTCTGGCGATCCGCTGGAACTTAATAAATTTAGTGCGTCCTAAAGGTGAAGCAGAGAGAGAAACTGAGTAACAGCATTAGACATCAATTACACCAGTGACTGCAATTTCTTGGTCACCATCTTTCTTCTATATCTTACTAATAAAATACGTTTCANTTTGCACTNCAAACAATAGNTTTTGATAACTAATCGCTTACAGTTTAAATTACATTATTACTAAATGATTATTTTCGATTTTTAAACGATTTTCAGATGTGGTACGTCACTACAGCTGGTGTGACAAACGTACCAATATTCTAATCTGTAGACTAAAATAAAAACTTTATAAACAGTAACAAGCCCATGAGAAAGCAATCGGATGGCAACTCCAAATAAAATTGATCAAGGCACTCAATATTGGGCTGCCGTTTTAAGCAAAAACTGGGGTGTAAAGGCAAAGCTAACCAGGTTAGACGGCGAATACGATTTAAATTTTTTAGCGATTAGCGCATCAAATAAACCTTTAATCTTTAAAGTTATGCGTGAAAATTGTCCTGAATGGCTCGTTAAATCACAAATTTCAGCGATGCAGCACATAGAAAAAATTGCGAATTTGCCGACCACACCTANAGTTTTTTTGAGCCTNAATGGACAAAGCTGTATAGAGGTTGCTGACAAAACTGGAAATTTGCGATACCTTTGGACTTTAGAGTATATTCCAGGAAAGTGTTTAGCAAAGTTACGTTCAAAACCGCCCAGTTTAATAAAAGAAATTGGTGAGGTGCTGGGTGCAACTACAAAAGCGTTGAGCAATTATAAAAATAAAAAGCTTGATAGAGATTTTAAGTGGAATCTTTTACAATCTGGGTGGATTGATGATCACCTAACTTGTATTAAAAATAAAAACCGTTACGAGCTAATTAAAAATATTTCAGTCAATTTCAATAGACGCTTACCTGAGCTGAAATCGTTAAATCGACAAGTCATACAAAATGACCCAAATGATTATAATATCATAATTGCTGGTGATTATGACGAGCAAAAAACAGTGTCGGGCATAATTGATTTTGGGGATATGTGTGTCGCACCGCGTGTCTGTGAAGTTGCCATAGCTGGCGCATATATTGTCCTAGACGCTCCCAGCCCCGAAAAATCCTTAGTTGCGTTGGTATCTGGGTTTAACCAGACGTGCCCCCTTACAAAACTAGAGATTGACATGATTTGGGACTTGCTATTGATGCGTCTAGCAGTGAGCGTCGTAAATTCTACAATGTTAGCATTAGAATTTCCGAATGACCCATATGTAACTGTATCACAAAAGCCTGCCTGGGATTTTCTTGAAAACCATAAAATAAACGCAGAACTCCTTAAATGTCGACTTAGAAAAGCTTGCGGCCAGGAATTTGTACCCAATGAAAGAAGAATACGATCTTGGATTTATAAAAATTGTGGTAACTTTGCCCAGGTTATTGGAAAGCCACTGGCAAGTGTTCCTTTAGTATCTTTGGCAGTTGAAAATTCTTCTATTCCAAAGAACCCCTTCAAATTATCAAAGCACGAGGCAAAAGAAATTGGCTCTGCTGAAACGTGCGAAAATGAAATATTTCTGGGATATTATAACGAACCAAGACTAATTTATACCGCTCGAGAATTTAGCTTTGGACCTTACAAAGCGAGCAACCGACGTACGGTGCATCTCGGAGTTGATATTTTTGCACCTGCAGCAACGCCTGTTTTTGCACCTTTGGATGGAGAAATTTTAGCCCTAGAAAATCGCGAAAACGCACTTGACTACGGTGGGATGATAATTCTCNANCATAAAACTGATTNTAACGATGTTTTTTACANCTTGTATGGGCATNTGGATCCAAATTTTCNNAAGCAATATAAAGTCGGCANAAAAATAAAAAAAGGAGAACAATTCTGTGTTCTAGGCGACATTGGTGTAAATGGAGGCTGGGCCCCTCATTTACATTTTCAAGTTGCACTGACCATTAATGGCCTTGAAAACGACTGGCCAGGAGTTGCAGATCCAGATGACCTAGGATTCTTTAATGCTATCTGCCCCAACCCTGCAGCAATTTTAAATTTAACCGATGAACGTGTCGAATTTAGACCGATACAGAAAGCTGAAATATATGCCAAGCGAAAAGAAAAATTNGCAGGCAACTTGAGGCTATCATATGATGATCCAATTTTATTTTTAAGGGGCTGGAAAACTCATCTATTCGATGAATGGGGCAGACCGTATCTAGATGCTTATAATAATGTTCCTCATGTTGGACATTCACATCCNAGAATACANAATATAGCGTCTGANCAACTTAGAAAGCTTAACTCCAATACAAGATATCTACACCCAAACCAATCAGATTTAGCAGAAACTATTCTGTCAAAATTACCAGAAAGTTTTAAGGTTTGCTTTTTCGTCAATTCTGGCTCAGAAGCTAACGAGTTAGCTCTGCGTCTGGCTCGGGAACATACAAAAGCAAAAGGTATGATCACCACAGATCATGGCTATTTTGGAAATACCACCGGTGCTATCGATTTATCAGCTTACAAATTTAATAAACCAAATGGCGTAGGACAACCCAACTGGCTAGAGTTGGTAGAAATACCCGACGACTATCGGGGTACCTACAAAAGAGATGATCCTAACTGTGGAGCAAAATTTGCTAATCAAATAAATCAAGCAATAAAAGTTTTGAAATCAAAAAACCAAAAATTATGCGGGTTTATTGCAGAAACGTTTCCGTCAGTTGGGGGACAAATTATTACACCGCCAGGTTACTTAGAAGCAGTTTATAGACAAATACGAGAACATGGTGGGGTTTGTATAGCGGATGAAGTGCAAACTGGGTTAGGACGCCTTGGAGATTACTATTTTGGCTTTGAATATCAAGAAGTTTGCCCCGATATCGTTGTACTTGGCAAACCGATTGGAAACGGTCATCCCATTGGAGTTGTTGCGACTACCGAGGAAATTGCAAATAATTTTGATAACGGAATTGAGTTTTTTTCTACGTTTGGAGGTTCGACATTGTCATGCGCGATTGCAAATGAGGTAATAAAAGTAGTTGATCAGGAGGCGCTTCAGGCCAATGCAAAAAAAATGGGGGCAAAACTTAAAACAGGGCTAGAAAATCTTAAGGATAAATATCAATCGATTGGAGACGTACGGGGTATGGGCCTCTTCGTCGGCATCGAGCTCATCGACGAAACTGGTAGAGAAAATATGCGATTATGTAGTTTCGTCAAAAATCGCATGCGCGATTTCAGGATCCTAATTGGGAGTGAGGGCCCTATGGATAATGTCTTAAAAATTCGTCCGCCATTATCCATCGAAATAGGAGATATCGATATGATAATTGGCACACTAGATATTATTCTCGAGGAAGCTAACTGCTAATCAAACTGCCAAGGCTCAATAATCAGATTTGTTGACAAAATGGTTTGCGATTGCGACCTTTCCCGAAGTTGGGAAAATAGGAGTCACAAATGAAAGTATTTTTTCTTGGAGCATATAGTGCGGCTGGGATGCAGGGCATGATGAATAGCACCTATGCCGCTAGAGTTTCAGCTGTAAAGAAAATGGTTGAGAAGGTAGGTGGAAAACTCGGGACCGTGACATATCTACAGGGTCCTTTCGATGTCATTGCGGATGTCGAGGTCGATGATTATGAAACCGCTTCTGGTTTACATGCAAATATGATGCTTTCTGGAGGTTGGGATGAACTACTAATACTGCCAGAAATGAACGTAGATAAGGCAATAAGTGCAGCAAAAACTGCTGGGGGCTATCCGATGCCCGGGCAGGAATAATCAAAAACCACATTATTTTTACCATTAAGTTGGATGACGGTGTACTTGGACCACGCAGCATTTTAAGGTCATCTTCTGTAGTGTCGGTTCAGCAGAGGCCGTCATCCACAACCGTACGATAACATAAAATTTAAAAAAAAGCTAAATAATTAGGTTTCCAAAATTTGTTTTTGGTACGCACGCGAAAAAATCGCTTGGCAATATTTACGAAAGCATTCAAAAAACTAACTTTAAACAAAAGTTATGTAGTTAGAATTTATGATTTTATGAAACCACACAGCAATAAAAAAGCCAAATTTAGAGGGAAAAAAGCACCTTTATTCTTTGCTTTTCTGTATCTATTACTCTGTTTTGTAAGTATTTTCTCTATCGATCCAGTTTTATGGTTTTTAAAATATGCGGCACTGTTTGGAGTGCTAACGGCCGTGTTACTGATAGCTTATATTATCCGTACCGATGAACTTTGAAAATTTGTTTTTTTACACTAAAGTGACCGCTCATCGAATAAGGATTTTACGCCGATGCATGCTAAGCGTATATACCAAAATTATTGTTGCTAACACTGATTTAGGAAGGAAACTGAGTTGGATAACTCGAGCTTGCAAGCCATTAGTATTAAATCGATAGAAAGGCGCTATTCTGAGCTATCCTCGTCAATATTGCGTACCCCAACAATTAAGCTCTCATCGCCTCTTTTGAGTAATCTTATTAAAGATAGTGAGCTGTATATGAAACTTGAATGCTTTCAGCATTCAGGAACATTTAAAGCCAGAGGTGCCCTCTCGGTTACCAAACAAATTACCGAGGAAGATAAGAAGTTTGGAATCACAGCGGCAAGTGCTGGAAATCATGCTATCGCCGCTGCATGGGCTGCAAAAGTTGAAAAATTATCTGCTAAAGTGGTCATGCAGACATCAGCAAACCCGTTTCGTGTGTCACTTGCGGAAACGTTTGGTGCAGAAATAATAATGAAAGAAGGTGGTGTGGCGACTTTTGCAGAGGCAGATAGACTAATGCGGGAGGAAAATAGAACATTCATCCATCCATTTGAAGGCATTAACACAACCTTGGGCGCAGCTGGTGTTGGTTTAGAGCTAATAGACGATCATTCTGATTTGGATGCGGTCGTTGTAGCTGTGGGGGGTGGTGGACTGATGTCTGGAGTTGCGGCGGCAGTTAAACTTAAAAATCGAAACTGTGAAGTTTATGCTGTTGAGCCAATCGGTGCAAATAGCATGTCACAATCTATAAAAGTGGGGAAGCCCGTTACTTTGAACAAAATTGATACCATCGCCGATAGTCTCGCACCACCGATGGCACTTCCCTTTAGCTATTCTGTTTGTGAAAAATTTGTCGATCAATTTGTGACAGTAACAGATGATCAAATTTGTGCAGGTTTATCCCTATTACAAGAGGAAGCTAAGCTTGCAGTTGAGCCAGCTGCTGGTGCTGTTGTCGCTGCGGCTATCTGGCCTTTAAACAAAAAATTAATTGGAAAAAAAATTGGATTAGTTATCTGCGGAGCTAACATTGATACGCAAAGCTACCAGAGATACTTAATCAGAGGCGATCATACCATCAGAAAAGCGTTAAATTAAATCTAATATGTTCTACAATTTCTCGAACATAATTGTTACTTCTCCTAACGGAACTCCAAACTTTGACATGTAAGCTTTATTAAGCATTCTATCTTTAGATATGAGCCACATGTAGTCATCAAAAGTCACACGCATGGTACCGTCTGGAACCGGTAGATCAATAGTATAGTTCCAATAGAACGTGTCTCCATTCTCTACGCCTTTGGCCTCGCCAATAACTCCATCTGCTGTACCGCTCCAACCTTGTTCTCCCACTTTTTTAAGATACCAAATTCTTTGTTCAGTTGTTCCATCTGAATATTCAAAATCTTCAGTTAATTTAAGATTGGATCCGTCCCACTCACCAGTCATATCCACTACAAAACGCCGGCTCACATTTCCAAGAACATCCTGAAATTGTCCATAAGCTACCAAGTCACCAACCAAAAACTTTTCTAAGTCTAATTGCGCATCAGATAGCTTTGGATCATCTATAGATGGCTTTAACCCACAGCCTGAAATAAATAATAACAACACAACGGTAGCGATATACTTCATAAATAAAATCCTATTTGTGAGNTTTCAGTAAAATAAAAAAATGCGTAACAGCCAGTTTCAAGCCTTCACTATATCGAACAAAACTAGTACGCGAAAAGCGTTATTCAATTTTTATGAAAACAGTTTATGATACTTTTTGNAATTTACATGTGCTGTCCATTTCNAGGCACCTACTCAAATGAANAAGCGGCTGCANATTTTANTGGGNTAATTCATGGCAAATATTCGTAAAGCAAANATAAGTGATGCTAATNCTTGCGCAGAAATCGTTCACTCATGGGTCCAGGCCACATCGTGGATGCCAAATCGCTTCACATTAGCAGAACTTGAANCATTAATAGAAGAGGGAATGCCAAANAGAGAGATATGGGTAGTNGGTGATCCAATTTTTGCTTATCTATCATTTGACAGNCCCAATAATTCAATTGCCGCATTATATAGTAAAAACCCCGGCCAAGGTTATGGGAGACAATTAATTAATCATATTAAAAGCCACTCGTCATTCCTTCAATTGTGGAGCCATTCTTTTAATTCAAAAGCTCACAAATTTTATATGCGGGAGGGTTTTGTAACAAAAGAATTTAATCAACTTNGAGCAGATGGAATCCCAGAAATTCGCTTTGAATGGAAGCGGTAACATACAACGAATAAATTTGTAAAAATGGAGACTAGTTATTCTACTTGGACACTTAAAGATTACTTATGTCACTCTGACTTTTTTTATCATACATATTTTTATATTTGGTAAGCTTATGGGCGAGGAAACCGCTGAAACCTTTACAATCGCAGAACCTCCCATCTGCTTTAACAATTTAGGTGAGAAAGTTAATTTTTTACAAAAGAATAACCCAAATTCCGAGGTTACCGCCGGAATGGCAATAAGAGGTCCTGACAGAAAACCTATAATCTATCGCTTCAATTATGAAAAATCACCTCCAGAATTTCAAATTTTCGTGGACTACCATGAATGTGCCCACCATCAGACAGGCCATGTAGATCAACCTCATCCTCCAAGAAATAGCTACGAACATTTAATGAATGAAAGTATAGCAGACTGTTTAGCAATTTTACGTATGCGAGATGAATGGATGAGGAAAACTATTGATTATGAAATATTTATAAATACTTTAGTGAAAGACATGGAGTTTATCGGTTTTCCTAAAATAAGTATCACAAGTCGGTTATCTAATATAGAAAACTGCTATTTTAATTACGGTCCAGCAAGCGACTTTTTGGAAGGTATCCTTTTGGGAAAAGGTAGTAACTAAAGTCAAAAATCACGGTAGAGACTATTTGGAGATATAATATTGCAGCAGATACAAGAAAACCTTTTCGTTATTTTGTCTCTATTAATATTTGGGTCAGCAGCTTTTATANTATTCAAGCGTTTTGGCAAACCTGATCAATCCCAAAATCAGATTATTAACAGCGANGAAGTGTTNTCTGAATTANCCAAATCAAAAGAAGAAGCGGCAAAATTTACTGCTTTAGCGCAAGAACGAAAGTTTGAAGTTGAACAACTAAAACGTGAGCTGTCAGATCTTCGAGAAAGAATTGATGAACAAAACGTACAGTTGCGCGAACATTCCAACACAATAGCAAAAATTCATGCACAACGTGAAGCGGAAAACAATGCGGCGAATGAAAAAATAGAAATGCTCTCCAAAGTTAGGCGTGATATGGAAGTCCAGTTCAAGGAATTGGCAGAAAATGCCCTAAAGGCACAAGGGGAAAGCTTTTCTAAAGCAAATATAGAAAAACTTGAGGCAACTCTTACACCTCTTAAAGAACATGTAGGACATTTCGAAAAAGAGCTTAGACAAGTTCATGAAGAAACAGTGAAAGACCGTGAACGCTTAAAAGCAGAAATTTCTCAGCTTTCTAAACGTTCAGAGGCAATATCTCAGGAAGCAATTTCCCTTACTAAAGCACTTAAAGGCGATACTCAGGTTCAAGGGGCCTGGGGTGAAATGGTTCTCGAAAATATACTAGAACGTTCAGGGCTTAGAGATGGNGAGGAATATGAAACACAAGCNCANAGAATAGGAGCAAACGGCGAAAGGTTGCGTCCNGACGTNGTAGTTCGAATTCCAGGNGGTAAAAGTTTAGTTATCGACAGCAAAGTTTCTCTTTTGGCGTATAGTGACTCTGTTAACGCTGANACTGAAGTTGATGCATTAACTTCACGCAAACGGCATCTGACCTCAATTAAGAACCATATTAACGCACTATCTTCAAAAGGGTATCAGATAGCTGAAAATTCAACAGTAGATTATGTAATTCTCTTTGTACCGATCGAGGGCGCTCTATCCGAAGCACTCAGAGAGGATCCTGCTTTAACAGAATATGCTCTCGAAAAAAATATAACCATAGCTACTCCAACAACACTGATGATGGCTTTGAAAACAATTGCAAACGTTTGGGCAGTTGATCGGCGAAATCAAAACGCTGAATTAATAGCGGATCGCGCTGGCAAACTTTACGATAAGGTTTATGGCTTTGTTCAAAGCATGGAACGTGTTGGAGAGCGATTAGATCAAGCACANGATTCATATTCACAAGCCTTCAGTCAACTTTCGAAAGGAAGAGGTAATATAATTTCGCAAGTTGATTCGTTAAAAGCCTTGGGAGCAAAGGCAAGTAAATCGATTAAAACAGAGTTTGATAACGATGACGATAACACCGTCAAATTGCAAAGCGTCAAAAGCAAAAATTAAATTTGCCTGAAATTTTTCAGCTTATACACGATGAATCAAATACGAAAGCATTGGTTTTTATGGCGACCCCGGAAGGACTCGAACCCTCAACCTATTGATTAGAAGTCAATTGCTCTATCCAGTTGAGCTACGGAGTCGCTTGAGCGGTATCTAGACCCTTTAAAAGAAGATTACAAAAAGAAAATACTTTTTTCTAAAAATATATGGCTGACAGGCTTATTGANNGAACAAAGATATAAATTATCATATCACAGCCGTTTTACACCATTACCCCTTGATGTTTTTTAATCACCATCGTAAACAATTTTTGTGTTGGGGTGTAGCCAAGTGGTAAGGCAACGGTTTTTGGTATCGTGTACCGTAGGTTCGAATCCTACCACCCCAGCCAAGATTACCGTCACTAATATCGTTCATTTACCATATCTAAAAACGAAAGCCTCCGGTATTCAATTTCGGCTGCAAGCCTACCTAATANACCATAGGTTTTTCGTTTAGGAATTATGGAAAATAAATCTAAGCTTTTGAGATTTCCATTCAAAAACATTGCCATTTTTTTTCCAACGATAGGTGCAGTATTCATGCCGTGACCTCCAAAACCACAAAGTGTAAGTTCCCTGTCACTTATTTGGCCAACTACTGGAAGAAAATGAGAGGCATAGGCCATTAGCCCGGACCACGCATAATCAATAACGATTCTATCTTTCTCCATATCTTGAACCATATTGGGAAAGTGCGCTTTTATATTTTTCCAACCCATTAACCTAATTTGTTGACTAGATTTCTGCCGCATCGCGCTTACACCCATACCCCACAGTAATCTTCCATCAGACAATCTTCTGAAATAATTTCCAGCCCTTCGATCATCTCCAAGAGCCATATTTGTTGGAATATATTCGTCTAATATGTCACCCATCGGTGATGTAACACAAATAAATGTTTGGATTGGTAATACTAAATTTTTTAGAACTGAATTACTTTCCAAACCATATCCACCCGTTGCCCAAATTATCCGATTNCAACGAAAATCGGTACCGCTTGAAGTTCTCACATTCGCCGTATCTATTTGAACATCACCCACATTATCAATTATTTTTACACCGATTTTTTTAACCTCACCCGCAAATATTCNTAANAAATTTAACGGATGGAAATGAAATGCACTCTTATCAATGATGCCCCAACGGTACCTAGGCCCACGAACAAATTGTTCCAAATTCTTCTGAGTTATAATTTCTGATTTTTCAGGAAGATTTTTTGTTAATCCAAGAGATATTACGCCATTAACTGCTTCAGCTTTTGAATATTGTGGGCTGAAAGCACGTTGACGCATCCAGCTCAAACCTTCTAACCCAAGTTCTTCAAATTCTATACAATTATTTTTACCGATCATTCTGCTGATTTGTGAGGTATTGGCAGCCCAACCAGCTGAGCAAAATCCGCCATTTCGCCCAGAGGCCCCAGCACCTATCGCAGACTTTTCTAACAGAACTACGCTAGCACCCATTTTAGCTAAATGATAAGCACATGACAGCCCAGCTAAACCGCCGCCTATAATACAGAATTCAAAGTTTTTGTTTTGGATTTGTTGCGTGGATTGCTCACTAGGCGAAACACATGTGTCATCGTACCAGGTTCTTGAATAAATACCGCTCATTCTCGTTCGCGAGATTTATTAATAATGTTATCCAGCGCTTTCACGCCCGAGGCGGCAATTAAAGTCAGTAGTACATATATCAGAGCAGCTGAGTTAAAAGGTTCAAAAGCCAAAAAGCTTTGAGCCTGAAACTCTCTCATTCTTTGGGTTAAATCACGAATGGAGAGAATTGATATTAGAGAGGTGTCTTTGAGCATCGCTATAAACTCGTTGCCCAACGCTGGTAATACTATTGCGATTGCCTGCGGTATAACAATAAATCGGGCAATATGCCTTTCACGCAATCCAAGTGCCCTAGAAGCCTCTATTTGACCTTTGGGTATGGCCTCTATCCCGGCTCGAAAAATTTCAGCCATGTAAGCAGAATAACCGATCGCAATTGCAGCAATACCACGAGTCATCATTTGGATATCTATATACCCAGTTGTTGCAGTTTTTATTGCTCCAGCCAGAGGCAACCCAACGTATAAAATAATAACTAACATTGGTACACCGCGAAGCGTATCGACAAAGAAATCCGATAAAACTGCAAGTGGATGCGCTGACGTCATTCGGCCAACAATTACTAAAAGAATACTCAAAACACCCAAAACATAAAAAACTTTAGCCATAGTAGCGTAAAAGGGAGTAAGATATTTCGCATTCCAAACATTTGAGTAATTAATTGCAAGGTCAGGCGGCAAGAGTGCACCAGATATTCTACCCTCGTCGAGCAGTTTTACTGCCTGATCTAGACTTTTTAGCGAGCGGATTTTAAATGGATTTTCCGGGGGTTCGTCTAAAAAATCACCATATCTTACCGTGTCCGAAATATGAGAGGGTATACCAGCGGCTATACCAATTCGGCCAGAAAGATCGCCAACCAATACAATCTCTTTTTTAGGTTGAATGACAAAGACAGTAGCGGCAATAATAAGGATCACCCCTATTAAAAAGATTATCCTTTCGGCAAGTAGCGATACTTTTAGCCTAGACAAAAATGCCCAAACCAGCCCCAAAATAGATGCTCCTAAATACGCAAAAATTGCCGCCCTAATCGTAATCATTAGACCTACGGCAAAGCCAGCATGGGCTATCATTAGGAAATAAAATAGAAAAGCAAATTCTAATAGCAATATCAATAAGGCAAACCAGAAACCGAAATTTGAATCAAGCATCCGTGATCCAAAGATTGATAAAAGCGCGAGTAAACCACAAACTATCGATAGTTGCCAAAGGCTATTCTGCGTCCAACGCAACAACTCTACTTCAAATTCTGGGCTCAATGTAAACGATTGATCGACCATAATGAGCCAATCTACACTTCTTGGATCATAAGCATTCACAGCTATAGATTTGATGTAAGGATTTATCCAGTCGGCTTGAGATAGGAATAAAAGTATCGCCGCTTGCAATACAAAAGCAAAAAATGCCTTTTGTCGAAATTTTGACCTATCTTCAGGTAAAATGTCGGGACTAAGGGATTTTAGAACTTGTAACGCACCCCAGAAACCTACTGCTCCCGAAAAACAAAAAATGATAAAATTACTAAGTAGAAGTGTGGCGTTATCTTCTATGCCAAGGACTTCATAAATAGCAGCACCATAGTTTCGGGATATTGCCAGCAGATACACTATCACTGGAAAGACCAGAAGAAACATAAGAGAGCTTGCGCGCATGTTGCGCAAAACACTTATCAAATTGCTCATTATTTTGCTTTCAAGCAGAATACAGGGGAACTAATTCCCCTGTATTCTCACTCAGATTATTTTGGCCACCATTTAACAACCAATTTCTGCAATGTTCCATCGTCTTTGATCATCGCCAAACCTTCATTAAAAGCGTCTTGGATGCCATCGCCTTCCTGAAATACAAGACCCAGAGGATCTGAAGACAATCCAGTTATTCCAACTGTTAATTCTCCAGCAAATTCTTGCTCATATGCAGCAGCTGATGTTGAGTCTATGATTACGCCGTCAACATCACCATTTTGAACAGCAATTACCGCATTATTGAAAGAGTCAAANAGCTGAAGATTATCTCTGCCTACTAATTCTTCTCCCAAAGCCGCATTNGTNGTTCCATTNTGNGATGCNANTCTNAANTCNCCNCTTTTAAANGCATCAATAGTTGCACCCTCATCTTCTACACGCATCAATACACCCTGCTGAACAATGATGTAAGGATCTGAAAAGTCTACTATTTTATCGCGCTCATCAGTTATTGTAACACCCGACACAACCATATCGAACTGACCGTCTGCAAGAGCTGCAAAAATACCATCCCAGGCTGTTGTTACCCAGTTTGGAGTGCAATTTATTCGCTCACATATTTCTGCGACAACATCAACGTCAAAACCTTTTACCACACCATCCTCAATGAACTCGTGTGGAGGATACGTTGTATCAGANCCAATGTTCAAAACACGACCACCNAAATCTGCAGCATAAACCGGCAACGCCATGGATGCGGCGATTGCTGCAACTATGAATTTTTTCATTTAATATCTCCCTTTAAATTGGCTTTTTTAAAAGCAACATAGCCTAGCCTAAGATAGTGGCAGATGCGGTCAAGTATTTCTTTAGTAATTTCCAGTTTATTTTATATTTTTTNNGTAATTCTTATAGTTAGACCCTCATTGTGGCTTCAACAGCAGATTTCCAGGCAGAGTATTTCCGCTCTCTTTGTTCTTCTTGCATAATTGGAGTAAAATGCGACTCACTCTTCCATAATCTAGAAAACTCGGCAAATGGCGGATAATACCCGACTGCTGATCCGGCAAGCCATGCAGCTCCAACTGCCGTTGTTTCAAGCGTTTTTGGTCTGTCAACACCAGCATTAAGTATGTCTGCTAAAAACTGCATCGCCCAATTGCTTGATGTCATCCCACCATCAACCCGAAGAACTGGCTTTTCTTCACCGTCGTCATGCCAGTCTGATTGCATAGCTTCTAACAAATCTCTTGTTTGGAAGCCTACACATTCCAAAGCTGCTTTTGCTAATTCAGCTGGTCCAGAATTTCGCGTCAAACCGTATATTGCTCCTCTACAATCAGCATTCCAGTAAGGAGCGCCCAAGCCAGTGAATGCAGGAACGATAATCACTTGTTGATTACTATCCGCTTGTATTGCTAAATCCTGTGTCTCAGCTGCTGACTTAATAATTTGCAAACCATCTCGAAGCCATTGCACCACTGCACCAGCAATAAAAATTGAACCCTCAAGGGCATAAGTTGGTTTCCCGTCAAATTGATATGCGATAGTTGTGAGCAACTTATTATTGGACCTTACTATGCTTTGTCCTGTATTAAGCAGGGCAAAACATCCAGTACCGTAGGTCGATTTCATCATACCTGGCTTGAAACAAGCCTGGCCTATAGTTGCTGCATGCTGATCGCCAGCCACNCCCTTTATCGGGATCTTNTNACCNAGTATTTTTTCGTCGCATACTCCNAAATCATCAGAGCAATTTCGTACCTCTGGCAAAATTGACATTGGGATATTCAACAAATCACAAATTTCACTAGACCATTTACAATCATTTATATCATAGAGCATTGTCCGAGAGGCATTCGTCGCGTCAGTGGCGTGCATTACTCCATTAGTAAGATGCCAAATCAAGTAGGTATCAACAGTACCGAATAAAAGCTCACCAGCTTCAGCTTTGGACCGTGCCCCCTCAACATTATCTAAAAGCCACTTTAGTTTAGTGGCCGAAAAATATGGATCTAGTAATAATCCAGTTATACGGGTTATTAACTCCTCTACCCCGTCACTTCTAAGTTTATCGCAGAACTTAGACGTTCGTCGATCTTGCCAGACGATTGCATTATAAATCGGTTCACCAGAAACCTTATCCCATAACAATGTGGTTTCACGTTGATTGGTAATGCCTAGAGCCAGTATATCTTTTGCTCTTATTTTTCCATCATTGAGTGCTTTTTTACAGGTTGTGATTACTGACGTCAGCAAATCTTGTGGCTTGTGTTCAACCCATCCACTCTTTGGGAAATGTTGCGCAAATTCTTCCTGACCTTGCCCCACAATTGCAAACTGATCATCAAAAACTATAGATCTGGTCGACGTAGTCCCCTGATCGATTGCGATAATATATCCCATTCCAAACCCAACCTTATTAAAATTTATATGCGACTTTTAATGACAATTTTCCCTGATGCAAGAAGTGCAACATAGTTGGCGAACTAATTAGTGCAACAGTTTGCTTAATTCCTGTAAATTGTTACTTATAAGTTATGGAGATAAATTGCTTTCATCAGTAATTTTTCTGGCAAGGAATGCGAATGACAATAAGACGCCTAAAAAGCCTCATAGCGATAAAAGAAACAGGCTCTTTTTCACAAGCCGCAGAAAGGGCACACATTTCTCAATCCGCTATGAGCCAGCAAATGCGCCAACTAGAATATGATTTGGGTCTCAAACTATTCGACCGCAGCGGTCGAACGCCAGTATTATCTAAGGCCGCTATAGAATTGCTGCCCGCCATTCGAGATGCGGTAAACGCGTATGATAAATTCATAAATTTGGCTACAGTTGAAAATAATATTAGAGGAGAATTAAGCCTTGGTTCGGTTCCATCTGAACTGACCGCTTTGGTTCCCAAGGCCCTTACTGAATTAAGAAGTAAACTTCCAGGTTTAAAATTGAGGGTCGTCCCTGCTCTTTCCGCTGAATTGTGGGATTTCGTTCATAAAGAAAAAATTGATGCGGCTGTTATGAGCAGACCATCAGAACTTCCAAAAGGGTTATCGTGGTTCACTATAGGCTTTGAGCCACTAGCTTTAGCAATAAGTGAGAGTGATGAAAGAACTAATGTCCGGGAGATACTTTCTGAAACCCAGTATCTAAAATTGCCATCAGGCGCGTGGATAAATAGACCTATCAAGGAAATTTTTACTAAATTGGAAGTTAACCCAACTACAAGTACAGAGCTAGATAGCTTGGCATCCGTAGCATCTATGGTAAGTCATGGATTAGGTGTTGCAATTCTACCAATTCCAATTGCTGCAAATGAGATCTCAGCTAAGCTTAAATTTATTTCTATAGAAATGCCAAAATACAAACGCGAAATTGGTATCCTATATAAAAAAAGCTCTAGAAAGTATTCCTTAATCGAAACATTCGCTACAAGTTTTAACACCGTGATAGCAAATTAAAAGCAAAAGCCTTTTTACTTAAGAAAACCTTAAGTCACAGATAAAAATTATTAATTGGCAATTTGTTAAAAAATAATGATGTTAAACCAAGATAAATTTAGAGGGCTGTGGAATGTCAATTACCCAAAATATGCTTAATGCGATGGTAAAAAATAAGATAGAGTTTGTCACAACTGTTCCATGTAAACAACTATCTGGTATTATTGAATTATTGGAAAACGATGAAAGAATACTCCATATTCCTTCAAATAAAGAAGATGAGGGAATGGGGCTTTGTGCAGGTGCGTATATGGGTGGGAAACGCCCATGTATTATAATGCAGAACACAGCGATTGGGGTTACCATCAACACCCTAGTAACTTTAATCCAATATTACCGTATGCCTCTTCCAATATTAATAAGTTATCGGGGGGAAGTTGGAGAAAAAGTTCAATGCCAAGTTGAAATGGCAGTTCACACTAAGGCTCTTTTAGAACAGCTCAAAATTCCTACATATCATTTTCATGAGCCTAAAGATGCAGACGAATTTGATNGTATTTTAAATCATACNTTTATNGCAAAAAAACCNNTTGCCATTCTAACCGACGCCAACTTCTGGAGTTCAATATCATGATACGTGCAGATATTTTAAAAGCAATAATCCCAGTTATTTCTGACGAATTAGTTGTAAGCAATATAGGACTTCCATCTCAAGAACTTCATATGCTAGATGACCAACCAACAAATTTTTATATGCTTGGGACAATGGGATTAGCCTCTTCAATCGGATTGGGACTTGCATTAAGCCAAAAAGAAACAGTGATTGCTATAGATGGAGACGGCTCTGTTCTAACCAACTTTGGGACCCTCCCGACGATTGCTAACAACGTAGCAGATAATTTCATTTTATTGATTATTGATAATGGTAGTTACGGATCAACTGGAGATCAGCCAACTTATGCAGGTGGCAAAACCTCTCTTGCTAAAGTTGCAGAAGCATGCGGCTGTGAGAATGTTATTGAATGCAAAGCATCAGAAACAAAGGACATTTTAGAAACGGCGATTAAAAGCAAAAAAATGACAATAATTGTATCAAAGTGCGAAAGTGGTAATATTCCTGTACCTGTTATTGACATTGATCCAGCAGTAATAAGATACCGCTTTATGAACGAAGTCGAAGCCAGGAACTAAATTTGCTAAATCCTTTTTCTAAAGTTGATATTAGTTTCGATGATTTTCGGCAGTCTGCTAAAAAGCGTCTCCCAAAATTGTTGTTCGAATACATTGATGGTGCAGCCTCTGATAGTAGTGGGGAGATTGATAATAGAGAGATCATTAGAAAACTAAGACTCAAGACAAAAGCTTTAATCAATGTTGAAGAACGGAGTTTGAACCACAAAGTTTTCCGAATCCCCTCAAAATTACCCGTAGGCATAGCTCCAATGGGTATGGTTCAAATGGCTGGCGTAGGAGCAGATGAAGCACTAGCAAAATACGCCGCAAAATACGAAATTCCAGTTGGCGTTTCTACTGCTGCTTCAATGTCTCTGGAAAAGTACGCAGAATACTCAAGAGGATATGCGTGGTTTCAACTCTACTACATGGCAGACCATGTAGAGCTTGAAAAACTCCTGAATAGGATACTTGAGGCTGGGTATAAAACTTTAGTATTTACAATAGATGTCCCGGAAGTTGGTTTTAGACCGAACGAAATAAAAAATGGTCTAACGATGCCCTTCAAGCTTGGACCAAGGCAAATTTTTGACTTTGCTATACATCCATCCTGGTCATTTAAGACATTATTGCATGGGGCTCCAAAATTTGGAAACTTTTCAGATACAAATAGCTTTAACCGTAACGCTTCACGCGCAGGTGCAGATTGGGAGTTCTTAAAGTATCTCCGAGATCATTGGCCAAATAATTTAGTTATAAAAGGCGTATTAAATACTGAAGATGCACAAAATATGAAAGGCATCGGTGTGGACGGAATATACGTTTCAAGCCATGGAGGCCGGCAACTAGCCTCAGCACCACACCCAATTGAAATGCTGCCAAAAATCAGGAACGCATTAGGAAATGATGTGCAGATTTTTTATGACTCAGGATTAAGAAGCGGAGAAGATTTAGTTAAAGCCTATGCTTTAGGGGCAAATTTTGCATTCATGGGAAGGCCATGGTCTATGGCATATGCGGCAAACAACCGACATGGCATAGATAATTATATTAAGTATCTTTGCAAAGAAACATCAGTCGCAATGGCCATGATTGGACGAAGAAATATTGAAGAAATCTGTTTTGATGATATTCTCTGGAATTAGGACCTGAGAAATCGNGGCCCCTTGATATCATCAAACTCCAGTTTCAATAATTGCTTTCGCCAACGCTGGCACTGTTTCATTGTTCAGCCCAGCAACATTAAAACGACTATCCGAAACCATATAAATCCCAAATTCTTTGCGCATTTTTTCGACCTGTGAAGGCGTAGCCCCAAGCCGCGAAAACATTCCTCTATGTGATGCTATAAAGCTAAAGCGATCAGACCCAGAGATTTTTTGCAGCTCATCAGAAAGCTGTACCCTTAAATTTAGCAGGGAATTACGAATATCTTCTAACTCAGACATCCAATCAGAACGTAAATCTTTATCATTTAACACTATTGAAACAAGTCTTGAGCCATGATCAGGAGGAAAAGAGTAATTCTGACGATTCAAATATGCTAGCATACTTTGGTTTATATTCCGCTTTGAACTATCCTGCGAAATTAGCATTAGTAACCCTGCACGTTCTCGATAAATCCCAAAATTCTTTGAACAACTTGATGCTATCACGGTTTCTGGTACGGACTCGGCAATCAAACGAGTGGCATATGCGTCTTCTTCCAGTCCATCGCCAAACCCTTGATACGCTAGATCAATCATAGGTGTTGCACCGTTCTTATTTAATAAATCAATAATTATCTTCCATTGTTGCTTATCCAAATTAGCTCCAGTTGGATTATGACAACAGCCGTGCAACAAGATTACATCGCCTGCCTTTGCGCGCGATAAATCTGATACCATCGAGTCAAAATCGACTCCACGAGTTTCATTATCAAAATATCTATAAGTTTCAAATGGGATATTAAGATATTGCAGTATTGAAATATGATTGGGCCATGTTGGATCTGAAACAAAAACTCGAACGCCTGGATTAGCGATTTTAAATAGCTCAAACCCTTGTCTAACAGCACCTGTTCCTCCAGGAGTTGCTGCTGAAGCTATTAAATTTCTTGGAATACTATTACCCAAAACTAATGAAATTATGGCGTCTGAAAACGCAGGGTCGCCTACCAAGCCAACATATGATTTGCTACTTTCAATCTCCCACCATTTTTTTTCAGCAAGTTTAATTGACCTCATTATGGGAGTAATACCGGTTGGATCCTTATAAACACCAACACCAAGATCAAGCTTTTGATCTCTTGGATCTTCCTTAAACGCAGTCATCAAGGCGAGTATCTTATCAGGAGGCTGCTGCTGAAGGTTCTTGAAAATCATTTTTTATCTCCAGTCGCTATTGGGAGAATGGGTGACATTCCCCACTCAGTCCAACTTCCATCGTACAAAGAGTGATCAGTTTTCCCAATAAGCTCCAACCCAAGATTCAACACGGCTGCAGTAACACCAGACCCACATGTCGTAATCGCTGGCTTGGACATATCAACTCCAGCAGAATGGAAAATCTGTTTCAATTCAGATATATTTTTAAAAGTTTGATCATCATTGAGCAGGGATTTAAAAAATACATTTTTTGAATTTGGAATATGCCCTTTTCGCAATCCCTCTCTAGGCTCATCCTCTTCACCTCTAAATCGCCCTGGTGACCTTGCATCAATGATCTCATAATCCCCCAACTTTGATGCCGCAGCCACTTCGGTTACGTCCTTTACAAATGAAGCCTTCTGATCAACCATCATATGTCGATCACGTATTAATGGAGGTTCGTCATCAACTGGCAGCCCTTCAGCAATCCATTTGGGCAGACCACCATCAAGTACAGCTACATCCCTATGACCCATCATCTTGAAAAGCCACCAAACTCTCGCGGCAGAAAACATACCTAAACCGTCATAAATGACAATTTGATGACCATCTCCAACGCCTAATTTGCGGACTTTAGACATAAATTTTTCTACTGGTGGAACCATGTGAGGAAGGTCAGATCTATTATCAGAGATATCATCAATATCAAAAAAACGGGCATTAGGGATATGCCTTTTTGCATACTCAGCAATTGGATTTCGATCCAAACCAGGGAGATACCATGATGCGTCAAGTATCCTCACCTCAGCGTTGTCTAATCTTTTGGCCAACCACTTGGTTGAAACAAGAGTCCTTGCGTCCTCTTTCATCATCATATTGTTTCCATAAATTCCAGAAGCTTGCTAACTAAGCTATTTTACCATTTAAGAAAATATTATTTTAAATCNAGTAATTGGACAAGACTTCACATTAGTCTCCCTGCCTCAACAGACGTTGCTTTTGTCTGCCCCAATCACGTTTTGCTTGATCTGATCTTTTGTCAAAATTCTTTTTACCTTTTGCCACACCTATTTTTAATTTGGCAATTCCCCTATGGTTAAAATAGAGGACTAAGGGAACCAGCGTCATTCCCTTTCTCTGTGTCTCTGTCCACAGCTTGCTAAGTTCACGTTTCGTCACTAAAAGTTTTCTTCTACGCCTTTCCTCATGGCCCCAGGTTTTCGCTTGCTCATACGGTGCGATATATGAATTGACTAACCATAATTCACCATTTTCAACTTCTGCGTAACACTCACCAATATTCGCAGATTTTTGTCGAAGTGATTTTACTTCAGAACCGGCCAAGGAGAGGCCACATTCGATTTCATCTTCGATTGAGTAATCAAAGCGAGCTCGTCGGTTTTCAGCTATAATTTTGTAATTTGGATCAGTTTTNTTTTTGTTCATAGCAACCGATGGTTAGACATAACTTACTAAAATTGTCCAGCAGTTTTACTGAAACTATAGACAAAGTAAAAAGAGAGATTAACAATGGTTTTAATATGAATTTACAGGCGGGCTNAAAAGATGAAAGATGATAATTTTNTAAAGGCTAATAATGCCAAACACCTATGGCATCCAATGGGTCATCCAAAAGACTCATTAGAGGCTCCTCCTAGAATAATTACCAAAGCACAAGGTGTGAAAATAACAGATATTGACGGGCACCAGACCGTGGATGCCGTCGGTGGACTATGGTGTGTAAATTTAGGGTATTCTAATCAAAGCATTAAGGAAGCCATAACAAAACAACTTTCTGACCTTCCGTACTACTCTTCTTTTGCGGGCACTACCAATCCTATGGCAATTGAAGCATCTTACATGGTGCGAAATTTATTTTCTGAAGACGGCATGAGCCGCGTATTTTTTACTTCNGGNGGCTCGGACTCTGTCGACACATGCCTACGGCTTGCCCGCCAATATCACCGAATAAAAGGCGAACCAACTCGTACAAAATTTATTTCTTTAAAAAAAGGTTATCATGGAACTCACTTTGGCGGTGCGTCAGTAAATGGTAATAATCGGTTCAGGATAAACTATGAGCCACTCCTACCAGGCTGTTTCCATCTTCCAAGCCCATATACGTATAGAAATCCATATAATGAAGCTGACTCCTTAAAATTAGCTCAAAATATCGCTGCCGCATTCGAAGATGAAATAGCATTTCAAGGAGCAAATAGTATTGCCGCTTTTATAATGGAGCCCATTCAAGGTGCCGGGGGNGTAATCGTTCCTGATCCAATNTTTATGACCCTCATGAAACAAATATGCGATAGATATGGCATCTTACTTATATCGGATGAAGTCATAACTGGTTTCGGTCGCACCGGAGACTGGTCAGGCGCGCGCCATTGGGGNGTCCAGCCCGATATGATGAGTATTGCCAANGGTATTACCTCTGGATACTACCCTGTTGGAGCAGCATTGATGTCCGATAAAATCGCGGAAGTTTTTGAAAATGACNATNCGGGTGATGCAGCAATCTTTCATGGTTATACCTATTCTGCCCATCCGGTCGGAGCAGCAGCTGTGATAGCATGTTTATCAGAAACTGAACGTCTAGATACCAAGGTCAACGCCCAAGTGCGCGGAACACAATTATATAATGGCGTAATGGAGTTGGCTAAAAAACATACTATAGTGGGAGATGTAAGAGGTGGACATGGCCTGATGCTTGGGATTGAACTCGTTTCAGATCAAAGTAAAAAAACACCATTAGACACGAGTGATATGAAAAAAATACATCAAAAAACTTATGAATTTGGTGCCATGGTCCGGCTGGGCTTGAACAATATTTTGATGTCACCTCCATTAACAATATCTGAGAACGAAGTGGATCAGATACTAGGTGCTTTAGACGAGGGGTTAACAGCAATTTGACTAATAATTAGCGTTTGACGCATAGCTATGAAATATTTTCAAAATCTCCAGGCATTAAATTTTTAAGATCATAATCTCCTATTTTTATGCGAATTAACCGCAATGTCGGGTATCCAATGGCCGCAGTCATTCTTCTAACTTGCCGGTTCCTTCCCTCAGAAATAATGATTTCCAACCAAGAATCTGGAACTGTTTTTCGCACTCGTATCGGTGGCACTCTATCCCAGAGTAATGGTGGCTCTATTATCTTCGCCTCAGCTGGACGCGTAATTCCATCCCTTAATTTTAATCCCGCTCTAAGAAGATCCAAATCTGATTGCTTCGGCTCACCTTCAACTTGCACGTAGTAAGTTTTTCTAACTCTATTTTTTGGGTTTGAAAGGCTATACTGTAATTTCCCATCATCAGTTAGCAACATCAATCCTTCGCTATCTTTATCAAGTCTTCCAACTGGGTAAATATTTGGAATTGAGATAAAGTCAGACAAATTACCTCGATCAGCCGATTTTTCCGTCTTATCACTAAATTGAGACAATACATTAAATGGTTTATTAAACTTAACAAGCATAACTACTTTATCAGTGGTTTTATGAAACCAGTTTTTAGCCCATCCCAGTTCAAAATCGAAGGTTGTAAATATTTCTCTACAATTGGGTTAGCAGGATTTAACACACCCAGCCCAACTAAAATTGATGCTATTACACACTCACTGGCTCTGGTCGCACCATCTAAGACTTTTAGAGCCACACCCATTTTTTTCTTTGGAATTATCGCAACAAAAAAACCTTCTGCTCCAGTCTTCAGAGCAACTTGACCCTGCGCTGCTCTCATTAATTCTGTACAAGCGCGACCCTCACCAGCCACTAACTCCGGATACTTCAGCATGGCGTCTATTATTCTTACCGCACTTTTAGAAGATATATCCGATCTGCTATTAGCATCAGCGAACCAAGCCATTGCCTTTGCAATACCTTTCAAAGTAAATGCGTGATTTGGTGCCGAACATCCATCTATTCCAAAACCTGGACTTATTTCATTTGTAGTCATTTCGTAGGCCTCTAAACAAGCTTTTTGAACTGGATGATCAATGCTTACGTAATTAGCACCAGCTCCCAGGTGCTTGGTCAATGTTAAAAAGCCAGAATGCTTTCCAGAACAGTTATTATGAATTCGGCAAGGCTTAAGATTAGCCTTGAATAAATCTATCTTAGCATCACGGTCACGCGGCGTCTGGGGACCACAACAAAGGTCAGAAGCTGACAAACCAAGTTCAAGCAACCATTTTTCTACAAGAACGGTATGAATATTAGCGGCATTATGAGATGCACAAGCCAGAGCAATATGCTGCGAAGACAAGCCAAATTTATCTGCTGCGCCAGAAGATACCAATGGTAGTGCTTGAATCATTTTAGACGATGATCTCGAAAAAAAAATCTGTTCTGGATCGCCCCATGACTTTACGATACTTCCACTGCTATCAACCACGACAGCATGCCCGACATGCAAACTTTCTTTTAAGGAGCCTCTCCAAACTTCACAGAGCTCAACTGCAGAATTAAACATTAAAAATTTGTCCTAGCTAATTGTTATTATCAGGGCTTTTATTTAAATCACCTTCAGTTTAAAATAAAACTTGAAGATAAAGAATAAAATAATCTGTTTTTGAATGGCTATTTCAGTATAGTGAGCCAAGAAATCAATGACGCGAGGAAATATGGTTAAACAAGTATCCAAAAATTTGTTAATTCTGTTTATTTTACTGTTAAGCGGAGGCGCTCTTTTTGCTCAAGACTCAAGTACTAATGTAGCATCAACGCAAGCCGATTGGGTGGTATTTGTGGAAGATAGTCCAAAGGAATGCTGGGCTGCATCNCAACCAATTGAAACTGTCAATACGCGTGATGGGAGAATGGTCTCGGTGAAACGGAGCGATATTTTGTTATTTGTATCTTATATTCCCGGTTCAGGAATAAAGGGACAAATTTCATTTACTGGTGGATACCCTTTCGACGATGGTAGCAATGTAGATGTAAATATAGATGGTACAAGATACCAAATGTTTACAAATGGCGAATGGGCATGGGCTCCTACAGATGAGGCCGATAAAAAAATGGTTCAAGCCATGAAACGTGGGGCCAAAGCTACACTAACAGGCAGATCCTCTAGAGGTACAAAAACTGAAGACACTTTCTCACTTAAAGGTTTTACCGCAGCCGTTGAAGATGCCTCAAAACGATGTAAGTAAAGGTATGGCCATCACGGCTTAATTTAAAGTTTAGTAAGAAACGACAACTACTTTTGGATCTGGATAGCGCCTACCTAATGGAACCATCTTTACCAATAACTCAGGATCTCTTGACCGTACCACGTACTTTACCCTCTGGGCCGATAAACTTAATAGGGATGAGTCGATCGCTGATGAGTGAAAGGCTATTGGGAATAGGGACCCCTGAGAAACAAGTGAGAATGAGAGTAACCCAAATTTGGCAATGGATTTATCAAAAAGGTATTCGAAATTTTAACGAGATGACAAACCTGTCAAAAAGTTATCGTGACCTTCTAATTGATAATTTTGTAATTGAAGTTCCCCAAGTAGTTTCAAAGCAATGCTCCAAAGACGGAACAAGAAAGTATCTTCTGAGGTTGGCTGGAGGACATGAGGTTGAGGCAGTATATATTCCAGAGGAAGGTCGTGGAACACTCTGCATTAGTTCTCAAGTCGGATGTACTCTTACCTGTTCATTCTGCCATACTGGCACACAAAAGCTGGTACGAAACCTGACCGCTGGGGAAATCGTGGGGCAAATATTAATCGCACGGGATGACTTAGACGAATGGACTAATGTGAACGGCACTAATAATGAAATCAGATTGCTCTCTAACGTTGTACTAATGGGGATGGGTGAGCCTCTATACAATTTTGAAAATGTGAGAGACGCGCTCAAAATTGTCATGGACCCTGAGGGAATATGTTTATCGAGGAAAAGGATCACGTTATCTACTTCTGGAGTCGTACCAGAAATATCAAGGACAGCAGATGAAATTGGATGTCTTCTAGCAGTTTCTTTTCATGGCACAACCGACGAAATCAGAGACAAACTAGTACCCATTAACAAAAAATGGAATATTGAAACCCTTATCAAGGCGCTACGGGATTANCCAAGATTATCTAATTCAGAACGTATCACGTTTGAGTATGTCATGATCAAGGACGTCAACGATAGCGAAATGGATGCTTTCCGCTTAATCAAACTAATTGCCGGCATTCCCGCAAAAATAAACTTAATTCCATTTAATGAGTGGCCTGGTTCTCCATATAAAAGAAGCGATTGGTCTCAAATAAAGAAATTTGCCGACATAATCCACCGAGCCGGTTATGCAAGTCCGGTACGCACTCCAAGAGGAGAAGATATTATGGCAGCTTGTGGGCAACTAAAGTCTGAGACAGAGCGACAGCGTAAATCAAGAAAAGAAATCACTCTTGAAACTGGCATTTGAGCTTAGACCTGATCTACTTTATCCCAATGAAGGTTGCTACTTATTTCTTAACTTCTGATGGGCCAATAACTTNAGGCGTAATGCATTAAGCTGAATAAAACCAGCTGCATCATTTTGATCGTAAGCCCCAGCATCATCTTCAAAAGTTACATGTTTTTCAGAATACAAACTGTATTCTGACCATCTTCCAACAGTACTTACCGACCCCTTATATAGCTTAAGCCTTACTGTCCCAGAAACATATTTTTGTGACTTATCAATCAAAGATTGCAGCATTTCCCTTTCTGGGCTGTACCAAAAGCCATTGTAAATGAGTTCCGCATATTTTGGCATTAACTCATCCTTCAAATGCGCTGCACCACGATCTAGAGTAATTTGCTCTATACCCCTATGTGCCTCCAGTAATATTGTTCCACCGGGAGTTTCGTAAATACCTCTGGACTTCATACCAACAAATCTACCTTCAACTAGGTCAAGTCGCCCAATGCCGTGAGCTCCTCCTAATTCGTTAAGTTTAGTTAAAATTTCGGCTGGAGACATTTTATAATTATTTATNGCGACTGCATCACCGTTACTAAACTCAACTTCGATAAATTCCGGAAGCTCTGGAGCAACTTCCGGGTTTACAGTCCTCTGATACACATACTCAGGGGCAGCAGTTGACGGATCCTCCAAAATTTTACCCTCAGATGAAGTATGAAGAAGATTAGCATCAACAGAAAATGGGGCCTCACCACGCTTATCTTTTGCAATGGGTATTTGATTATCTTCAGCAAATTTTATTAATCTCGATCTACTCGTTAAATTCCACTCGCGCCAAGGGGCTATAACTTTTATGTCTGGGTTTAACGCATAAGCTGACAGCTCGAAGCGAACCTGATCATTACCTTTGCCAGTTGCGCCATGCGCGATTGCATCAGCACCCGTTTCTTGGGCTATTTCAACAAGCCGTTTGGAAATTAATGGACGCGCAATTGAAGTTCCCAATAAATAAAGACCCTCATAAAGTGCATTACATCTAAACATGGGGAAAACAAAGTCACTTACGAATTCTTCTCTAAGGTCCTCAATAAAAATATTAGAAGGTGTTATACCTAACAACTCTGCTTTTTTACGCGCTGGCTCAAGCTCTTCACCTTGCCCTAGATCCGCTGTAAACGTAACTACTTCACATGCGTATTCAGTTTGAAGCCATTTAAGAATAATCGATGTATCCAGACCACCCGAGTAGGCCAAAACTACTTTCTTCGGCTTATACATTAGAATCCCCTTTCGCTCGATTGCCCTAACCTTTTTTAAAGCTATGGGCAAGATCACCATTGACTAAAGGCATATCAGGAATAATCGATAATCTAAAAAGTATCCCTAAAAATACTTGCAATGCTGAAAATGCTCAGCCATTGCTTATTTATGACACATTTTATCGAGTTAGCTGACCAGGCCGAAAAGGCGATACGAGACGTTTTTCCTCCAACCCCTCTGCAAAGAAATGAACACCTATCAGCAATTTATGATGCTGACATTTGGTTAAAGCGAGAAGATTTGAGTCCCGTTAGGTCATATAAGTTACGCGGAGCATTCAATGCTATGCGTAAATTTTCCGATAAAAAGGCTTTTGTATGTGCTAGCGCTGGAAACCACGCTCAAGGCGTTGCCTTTATGTGCCGACAGTTGAAGGTNAATGGTATTATTTTTATGCCAGTAACAACACCACAGCAAAAAATACAGAAAACGCAAATTTTTGGTGGAGAATTTATTGAAGTTAGATTAACTGGCGACTACTTTGATGACTGCTTGCACACAGCTCAAACTTTTTGTGAGAAAGAAAGTCTACACTTTCTTTCTCCATTTGATGATGAAAATATTATAATTGGCCAAGCCTCTGTTGGCGTAGAAATTAAGAAACAACTCAACAACAACCCAGACCATATTATCCTGCCAGTTGGGGGCGGCGGCCTCTCGGCTGGAGTAACCAGCTATTTTGGAAGCCAATGCACATACACTCTAGTTGAGCCCTTAGGCGGTGCTTGCCTGCGTGAGGCGCTTATTAATGGAAAACCTACTAAACTTGATACTGTAAATACGTTCGCCGATGGTGCTGCTGTTGGTAAGATTGGTGAGAAAACATTTAGCCGTCTTCGTAATATCGGATTAGCAAATGTTATAACAATACCAGAGGATAGAATATGTATCTCTATGTTAGACATGTTAAACGTAGAAGGCATTGTACTTGAACCTGCCGGTGCTCTGGCTGTCGACGCACTGCAAGATTTAGGACAGGCAATTAGAGGGCGTCGCGTAGTATGCGTAACTTCAGGAGGTAATTTTGATTTTGAGCGATTACCAGAGGTTAAAGAGAGAGCCCAAAGATTTGCAGGCTTGAAAAAATATCTTATTTTGCGAATGCCACAGAGACCTGGAGCACTAAAGGAGTTTTTAAATTTCTTAGGTCCCGAGGATGACATTACCCGCTTTGAATATCTCAAGAAATCAGCAAGAAATTTCGGTTCCATTCTCATTGGTATTGAGACAAAATCGCCAGATAGTTTTAATGACTTTTTTCAGAGACTTAAAGATGCAGGCTTTACTTATTCAGATATTACAAATGANGAAACACTATCCCAATTTGTATAACNAAANTTTATTATATTTAGGCTNAATTTGAGTTCGATCATTTTGTAGCAGCTTACTTACAGCAAGTTTAATTATCTCAGTAAGCACCTTCCACAAACTTTTTTAAAAAATATGCATCTCCATCTACGGCTAAAATCTGATAGGCCACATCTATATCTACAAAAACAGCNGTGTGGTCGGCTTCTGTCGGTTCAGACTTTTTTAAAATAGGTTTTGCCAAATAAATATGACACAGTTTTTCTGCCCTCATATTGTATTCCGGCATATATACAAAGCGCCTAAATGCGCCTATTTTTTTTGGTCGCCCGATAATCCATCCCGTTTCCTCCATCACCTCTCTATAAAGAGCAGTTATAGGTTGCTCACCAGCATCAACACCGCCGCCTGGTAACTGAAACTCATTATGAGGATCCGCCTGAAAAGTGAGCAATATTTGCCTGCCAACAGGCAAAATCACATACACACCTGGCCGATAAAAATATTTTTTACCCCGCTCAATTTCTGTGGCGTAAGTCTTTATCATACAAAAAGTACTTCACATTTTGAAACTTGTCCTACTTGTTGCGAGCGTATAAGCATGATNTGAAAATTCAAGGATAAAAAATGTCATTGGGAAATAAAATCGCGTGGGATGATACTGTCCTGCCATTTCAGCTTGATGCTGCAGATATGCGCGGCAGAATTGCCAGATTAGATGGAGTTTTACAAGGTATTCTTAAACAACATCAGTATCCTGAAGCAGTTGAAACATTGATCGCAGAAATGACATTACTGACGGCATTGATGGGAGAAAGTATCAAACTGCAGTGGAAATTATCGTTGCAAGTACAAACAAATGGCCCAGTCCGCATGATCGCGACTGATTTTTACGCTCCAAAAGCAACGGGAGAGACTGCACAAATTCGTGCATATGCCAGCTTTGACAAAGAAAAATTAACTGATAAAGCTCCATTTGATCAACTGGGCACAGGTTATTTTGCGGTATTAATAGACCAAGGTGAAGGAACGAAGCCTTATCAAGGGCTGTCACCGTTAAATGGAAAATCTCTTTCGGATAGTGCCGAAACCTATTTCGCTCAATCAGAGCAACTCCCAACGTCCTTTCATTTAAAATTTGGTAAAATAANACAAGCTAATGGAAAAGAAAATTGGAGAGCGGGTGGCATAATGGTTCAGCATTTACCAACTTCTAATTTTCAAGCATCTNATGAANACAGCTCAGATCCGAGCGGGCTACTAAGCNCTCAAGATCTTCTTAANGGTGATAACGCAGAAAACTGGAACCGTATCAATTATCACCTTGGGACAATTGAGGAACTTGAAATGATTGGACCATCAGTAACTCCCTCTGAACTTCTCGTGAGGTTGTTTCATGAAGAAGGTCCCCGCATTTTCGATACTCAATCAGTGCGCTTTGGATGTAGTTGCTCAGAAGAACGAGTACGCCAATCACTGTCGATCTACTCCGCAAAAGATATTTCCAAAATGATAACGGAAGAAGGCCTCGTAACGGCAGACTGTCAATTTTGTGGTGCGCATTATGAATTAGACCCAAAATCAGTAGGTTTTGAGGCAGTGAACAGTGGCAACTGATTGGATAGCTACAATTAAAAAAGCCCTTGATGAGATGAGTATAAACTCATCAGACTTCGATCTTAATCAGAATGCCAGACTACCAAACAATAGAAAACTTAGTAAAGCTGGTGTTCTAGTTGGGATATGTTTCCCACAGCAAGGTGAACCATCAGTTTTACTAACTAAAAGAGCTTCACACCTAACAAATCATCCTGGCCAAGTTGCATTTCCTGGAGGAAAATTTGAACTGCAAGATAGCACACTAACCAATACTGCTTTGCGTGAAGCNGAAGAGGAGATTGGACTTGATCGATCTATACCACAAAAGTTAGGCGTATTACCAAATCATGAAACAATTACAAGATTTCTGGTAACTCCAGTCATGTTTAAGCTTCCAGACAAGCTCTATTTAAAAATAGACAAAAATGAGGTGGACGAAGTTTTCTATGTACCCCTCAGGCATATCTTGACTCTCGAAAANTATCGTATTCAGGCTAGGAAATGGAAGGAAGAATTAAGATACTATTATGTAGTTCCATATGGTCCGTATTATATTTGGGGTGCTACTGCTAGGATCCTGTATGGCTTTGCTGAAGGCTATAAGAATGCAAATAAATAGTGAATGGATAAAAAATAAGGTAACGCAAAATATTTTAAAAATATTCGAAGGTGCTGATCATAATGCATACCTCGTTGGAGGTTGCATTCGTAATAGTATTCTAAACATTCCTGTAACCGATATCGATATTTCAACCGACGCAACACCTCAACAAACCTTAGATCTTTTTAATAGAGAGAACTTCAAAGTTGCTCCAACAGGGTTTTCACACGGCACGGTAACCGTTATTTCAGAGGGCATCCCTTACCAGATCACAACAATGCGCTCTGATCAAAATACTGATGGAAGACATGCTGATGTGGTTTTTTCAGATGATATAAAAAAAGATGCTGAAAGAAGAGATTTTACAATAAATGCTCTGTATGCAGATTCCACTGGAAAGATTATAAATCCAATAGGGGGACTAGAAGACTTTAACCCTCTTGCGATAAAATTTATCGGCGACCCAAATAACCGTATACAAGAGGATTACTTGAGAATTTTGAGATTTTTTCGATTTCATGCACAATTTTCTGAACTCGTAACGCAATTCGATAAAGTCGCATTAGATGCGATCAAGAAAAACCAAGGTGGACTGAAAAAACTCTCAAAGGAGAGGATTTGGAGTGAATTAAAAAAAATATTGTCCACCTCAAATCCAGCCCGATCTCTATATAAAATGTCACAGCTAGGCATTCTTGAAATAATTTTNGAAAATAAAAATGTCCANAATNTAAAGAGATTTAATTTGATTGAAAAAAAAATGGGTCTTGAACCAGAACCAATTCGAAGGCTTGTTGCTATTACTGAGAATACCGNNGACACATTTCTTAATTTATCCCGCAAGGAGGCAAAAAAGTTTTCTCTACTGAAGGGACTTCTGAAAAAAAAGCATGACCCAGCTGAATTGGTTTATCAATTCAACAGGGAAATAGCGCAATCCGTGCTTGCAATTTATACATTTTATGAGGGGGAAAAGCTAAAACTAAGTGATATAAAAAAAATCGAAAAAGCCTGCCTATTTCCCTGTCCAATAACAGGAGCACAAATATCTAAGTATATGGATGGAGCGGCCGTAGGGATAAAAATAAAGGAAGCTCAACGCGCATGGATAAAAAGTAATTTCAAATCTGATGAAGCTAAAATACTCAGTGATATAGGGATAAAAACATCGACCCACTCTTGACAGGAATGGACTGTCTACTATCGTAGTACTCTTTTGCGATCAACGGAACTTTTATGTTTAAATTTTTTGAGAGCCTTGTAGACCCATTCTGTCAATATGAGGAGACAGACACTCCTCCCAGAGAAATTTCGAATTTCTTAAGGGATTATACTAAACCTTTTTATTTTCTTTTTGGAGTAACCGCGTTCTTTGCCTTTTTACTGGCAACAATTGAACTTCTACTAATTTATGGCATAGGTCAAATTGTTGACCTGATGCAGACTGGATCGAGACAAGAAATTTTAGACAATGGTCTCTTTATTGCTTTTTTCCTAATCCTAGCTGGAATTGGAATGCCGTTAATTGCATCAATAACCGTTCTACTTAATAACAATTCGCTAATGCCAAATATAGCGACATTATTTCGTTGGAGAGGTCACAGGCAGGTTATGCGCCAGTCAGTTGGGTGGTTTGAAAACGACTTTGCCGGTCGGATTGCCAACAGAGTCATGCAGACCCCTCGGTCAGCCGGTGAAGTAATTTATCATGTTTTTGATGCGTTTAGCTATATTGTCGCTTACCTGGTGGGAGCATTGTTTTTACTATTAAACGCAGAAATNGAACTCATTATTCCACTTTTNCTTTGGATGTTTNCATACGGATATTTGATAGTTTTTGTGGTAAAGCGCATTCAACCAGCCTCACAGGCTGCTGCAGATGCTCGATCAAATTTAAACGGTTATATTGTAGACGCCTACACAAATATCCAATCTGTAAAATTATTCTCTAACGAACAAAAAGAACTCGAATATGCCAGAGAAGCTATCNCAGACACCCGAAATACCATTATAAAAGAATTGAGATTATATTCTATAATGGATATTTCACTCTCCTTTTTAAATGGTATTTTGACCGCAGGAACAATAGGTTGGGCCATATGGCTTTGGTATTCAGGCCAAACGTCAGTGGGTGTAGTAGCAGCTGCAGCCACTTTAGTACTACGAATAAGCGCAATGTCCGGATGGATAATGTGGGCTGCTTCTACTTTCTTCCGCGAATTGGGTGTTATCCGAGAAGGGCTAGAGACGATAACCGAAAAAGTTGAACTAGTTGATCATGAAAAAGCTGACCAGCTGAACCTAGGTCACGCAAAAATAGAAGTCCAAAATCTATATCATCATTACGGTAAAGACTTTGGTGGTCTTGATAATCTAAATATAAAAATTCCTGCTGGACAGAAAGTCGGTTTAGTTGGACCCTCAGGGGCCGGCAAGTCAACTCTTTTTAAGTTGCTTTTGCGTTTCTATGATGTCGAAAAGGGAAAAATACTAATAGATGACCAAAACATTTCNCTNATAAAGCAGGAAAGTCTGAGGCATCATATTGGAACAATACAGCAAGACAGTAGCCTTTTACATCGAAGTATTAGAGAAAATATAAGCTATGGAAAGCCAGATGCGACAGAGGAAGAAATAATTAATGCTGCTAGAAAAGCACGCGCCCACGAATTTATCATTAACTTAAGAGATACTGATGGCAATCAAGGCTACTCCTCTAAAGTTGGTGAGCGTGGGGTTAAATTATCCGGAGGCCAAAGGCAACGAATTGCACTCGCTCGTGTCATTTTAAAGGATGCGCCAATTTTGCTTATGGACGAAGCCACAAGTGCGCTAGATAGCGATATAGAAGCTGCTATTAAAGAAACTTTTTCGTATTTGATGGAGGGGAAAACTGTGATCGCAATAGCACATCGGCTTTCAACAATTGTCAATATGGATCGGATACTTGTTATGAATAATGGACGCATTATCGAGGATGGCTCTCACACTGACCTATTAGCAAATAACGGTCTATATGCCAAATTGTGGGCACAGCAGTCTGGTGGATTCATACAAACGACTGTAAAATGATTAACTGGTTATCTAATAAGATTGACTACAAGAAAGAAAGTGTATCTCCGCCGCCGCAAGAACTTTGGAAGTTTATACTTTGGTCNTGTGGTGGGACTTGGAAATTCATATTTCTTGGTGCAGCGGCAAGCACATTAGCCGGATCATTTGAGATGATAACTACTATTGCACTTGGATGGGTAGTAGATGCAGCACAAGTCGCTGATGATCGCACCTTTTTTTTCAATATAAATAAACTTCTTTTATTTTTTTGCGTATTAATTTTTTTATTTTTCAGGCCATTAAGCTTTTGTCTAAGCGCACTTTTTCAAGCAGTTCTGGGCCCAAAAATACTTAATATGACGCTTCTTAGACTTCATAAATGGACCCTTGGCCAATCGGTAAGTTTTTTCGATAACGATTTTGCCGGCAGGATAGCCCAGAAACAACTGCAAACTGCCAATTCTTTGTCGACATTAATTACAGATTTTTTACAAACAGGTGTCTATGCTTTGGCGTCGGTAATTGCTGCAATGGTAATTGTCGGTTCTTTTGATTTAAAGAGCACAGCATTTGTAGCAGTCTGGTTAATAACTTATATTGCACTTATTAAAATATACATGCCGAGGATAAGACGAAAGTCAAAGTCTTATGCAGATTCAAAGGCGATGGTATCTGGCCAAATTATAGACACCATTAGCAACATAAAAACGGTGAAGCAATTCGCCCATATTTCCCATGAAAACGATGCTGCAGTTTTGGCAATGGATAAATACCTTANCCGTTCCATTGATAGACAAAAAACTATGCTAGAGTTTCGTATCGTGCTTTTGACTCTAGCTGGTTTAATACCAGTAGGTCTCATCGGTTTGTCGTTGCTCTCTTGGGTCAATAACCTTGCCACAGTCGGCGAGGTCACAATCGCTGGAGCTGTAGCTCTGCGACTCGCACAAATGACGGGCTGGGTAAGTTTCACTCTGATGAATATTTATGCTCAGATAGGTGAAATTGAGGATGGNATCAAAACGCTTACGCCAAGATATACCCTTATAGATCAAAAGGCTGCGAAAAAATTAAAAATTGCAGAGCCAAGAATTAAAATTGAAAATTTACATTTTAAATATGGGCAAGAAATTGGAGGGATAAACGACCTTTCACTTGATGTTTCTGCGGGGGAAAGAATTGGCTTAGTCGGAGCATCAGGTGCAGGAAAATCTACATTAGTCAATCTGGTATTAAGATTTTATGATCCAGAAGGTGGACGAATTTTAATATCGGACCAAGACATATCACAAGTGTCCCAGGACAGCCTTAGAAGTAAGATATCGGTGGTAGCGCAGGATACATCTATGTTCAACAGGTCTGCTTATGAAAATATANTATATGGCAATCCTATTGCATCCTATGATGATGTTATTGACGCAGCACAGAAGGCTCAAGCATATCCATTCATAATGGATCTTACTGACAATCAAGGCCGTACGGGTTTTGACGCATACCTTGGAGAACGAGGTGTGAAGCTTTCGGGCGGTCAACGTCAGAGAATTGCTTTAGCGCGCGCAATCCTGAAAAAAGCTCCAATATTAATTTTAGATGAGGCTACTAGTGCTCTGGATAGCGATACCGAAGCTAAAATTCAACTCGCTCTAGATTATGTAATGCGTGACAAAACTGTATTTGCAATAGCTCACCGTCTATCTACCATTGTAAAAATGGATAGAATTATTCTACTACATGAGGGGAGAATACTGGAACAGGGGACACATCGCGAGTTACTAAAGAAAGGTGGATTATACTCAAAGTATTGGGAGCAACAAGCAGGTGGTTTTATCGGCATTGACCAGATGGCAGTTTGAACTTTAAATCTAAATCATATAAGTTTTTCACGCTAAATAATGAATAAATATTAATTTTGCACTTGCTACACACAGGGGTCCGATTTGTTAAAAAGAGACTTTATTTTCTCCGGCATTGGTTGGATTTTAACCACTAGCTCTGTAATTTCAGCAACTAAATCGCGCGAAGTAACTGAAATTGTCGTAAAGAAAAGTAAGAGAAAACTATATTTATTTAGCGGTAATGAAGTGATTAAGTCGTATAAGGTAGATCTAGGCTTCGCCCCAAAGGGCCACAAAAATTTTGAGGGCGATGGCAAGACTCCTGAGGGAGCGTACAAAATTGATAGGAAGAACGCTAACAGCAGATATCATCTATCTGTTGGAATCTCTTACCCAAACCAAAAAGATCAACAGTTTGCAAAGTTAAAGGGCAAACTCCCAGGCGGCGATATTTTTATACACGGTACAGATAAACCTTTCCGCTGGTTTCAAAAAGATTGGACAGCTGGATGTATTGCAGTGAGCAATAAAGAAATCCGCGAAATTTATAACTTAGTAAAAATTGGTACGCCAATTTTTATTGAACCATAGATAGTGATTTCCCACCAAGGATCATAGTCCACCAGATTTTCCCATTGCGCTCTTGATACCACGCAAATCCTAATTCATTTGCTCTAGGATCAAGTATAACATCTCTCGTGTTTTCACTATTAATCCAAGCTGTTAATGTTGTAATCTCGCTTTCGTAAGTTTCTGAAATTGTTTCGCCTAAAAAGACCTTTTCATATCCCACTCGGGCTACTCTATCTAAAGGAGATGAGCCATCTGAACCAAAATGCCAAGGTCGATTTTGTATGGACATATCCCGGGCATGCGTAGCTGCAGCCGCGTTTAATTCTGAATTGAATTCTAAAACCTGAATACCTTTGGCAACTCTAAGGGCGTTTACTGCGTCTAACATCCGGAATTTAACTTCGGCAACATTTTGTCTATTTAATTTGTAGATTTTCGGCAGAGGTTTTCCATCTGGACCCAGTTCTGGAGACCCCAATGCGTTGCAGCCTGATAACCAAAGTATCGAAAAAACTAAGAGCCACCTACTATTCAACATTCTTATCCCAGTTCAAACTGTAAATGCCAATATATTGATACTTTAAGCATATCATCCACAGCTTTATTTAACTTAACTATTTACTCTTTGCTTAGATTGTAAATAAAACATAATGGCAACATCAAATTTAAAGTTTGGGAATTAGTTATGGGAATTTGGTCAAGAAGATCTTTTGTAATGGCGTCATTTGCCTGTGTGAGTACCCCCGTCTGGTCACAATCAAATGTTAATTCTGAAGACACTACTGAAATTGAGCAAGAAATTACAAAATCTCAACGCCACAATCTCTCAAGTTTCCGTGCACTGGATTGGCGACCTTACTTTAGCAATTTGAAGAATGGTGCAATCCTCGTAGATATGACTTCAAGAGCGTTACATTTTTGGTCAGAAGATGCCGATATTTACAATCTATATCCATCTAGTGTGCCAATGTCAGACGAGTTGACCCGTCGCGGCCGTACCAAAGTTATCAAAAAAGTTGAAGGTCCAAGCTGGCGGCCTACACCATCTATGCTTGAAAGAAACCCCGATTGGCCAGAATTTATGCCACCTGGCCCAGACAACCCACTGGGCACTCATGCTCTGTATTTGAGCTGGCAATATTACCGAATTCACGGCACACATGATACTCGAAAAATTGGACGCAGATCTTCCAATGGTTGCATTGGATTATATAACGAACATATTAACGAATTATTCAGTTTAACCAAAGTAGGAACCCAGGTACTACTTATTTAAAGTACATTGATAAAACTGAAAGAAGGCAACCGATCGATTATGCCTAAACTTGTTTTAAACGAAATCTCCTATTCTGCTTTCGGAAGAGTTGTCCTAGAAAACCTAAAATTTACGTTGGATGAGAAATCAATTGGCATTATAGGAAGAAATGGTTCGGGGAAATCCACATTAGCAAAAATTTTATGTGGATTAATTGAGCCAAGTAAAGGTGAGCTCAAAGTACATACTAACAAAATTACTGGAACCCATCCCAGTTTGAATATTGGAATAGTATTTCAAAATCCTGACCATCAAATAATTTTTGGAACAGTTGAGGATGAAATCGGATTTGGACTGAAAAATTTGGGGTATTCGAAATCAGAAATAAAAAAGAAAACTGACGAAACTCTACAAAAATTCAATAAATCTAGCTGGATTGGATTGTCCACAGCAACATTATCTCAAGGGCAAAGACAGCTCTTATGTATAATGAGCGTATTTGCAATGGATCCGGCTATTTTAATTTTAGATGAGGTTTTCTCAGGATTAGATTTACCAACGAAAAAAGCATTAGATATNTATATAAAAGACTTACCCCAGATGGTGATACACATAACTCATGACTTGCCGAGTCTTCAAAGCTGTGAACGCATCATTTGGTTAGATAATGGAAAGATGTTTCTAGACGGACCACCCACGTCGGTATTACCAGAATATTCCAAGCACATGCATAAACATGTAAGTCTATAATGTTAGCTCTTCGTTATCCTCAGCAAACTTGGTTAGAGAAAATACCAGCCAGTCTAAAGATGGCACTTCTAGCTATAGCAACTAGTGGAATTTTTTTCATAGACTCAACTAAAATTATGTTTCTCTTATTNGTGGCAACAATTTCATTTCAATTTCTATTCGGATGGCAAATTCTAAAATTTAGCTTGGGGCTTTTAAAACCCTTGTTACCCTTTGTCGCAATTATAGCATTTTGGCATCTGTTTACGGGCGACTTAACGCAGGGGCTTTTAATTATACTAAGGCTATTATTAATTGTCAGTCTCGCTAACATCGTCACATGCTCGACAAACATGGGTGAGATTTCTGAAATTATTGAAAAAATACTTAGCCCATTNCGATTTACNAAAATAAATATNCAGGCCGTGTCACTTTGCGTAATAATTTTTATCAGGTTCACACCGATTGTGCTCGAGAGACATAAAATTTTACACCTTGCATACAAATGCAGATCGGGTAAACGGCCCTCGTGGCAAATNATTTTGCCACTAATTTTAACTGTTATGGACGACGCGGATCATGTCGCACAGTCACTTCGATCAAGATCAAATTTAAAGGTTTAAATTAACAANATGGAAAAAAAGATAGTTCTGGTATCTTTGTTTGCAGCTTTGATTGCAGTTCTTGGNCTTGCGCCNAAAGTGATGCTTGCTTCAGGAGTGCCAATTACTGCTCAAAGTNTGGGGATTATGTTATGTGGAACAGTTTTAGGAGCAAAAAGAGGAGCTTTGGCTGTTTTACTCTTCATAACACTCACCGCATTAGGTCTTCCATTACTATCAGGAGGGCGCGGTGGCCTAGGAGTGTTCGCCAGTCCGAGTGTTGGATTTATTGTTGGATTCCCACTGGCGGCCTTTGTCGCAGGTTGGATTACCTCTAGATTAAAACTTATTAATGTATTTTATTCGTCCTTGCTTGGAGCCATTATAGGCGGAATTCTTATATTATATATTCCTGGTATAGTCGGAATGTCTATAATGTTGGATAAGTCTATTTCCGAAGCTGCATTAATAGCATTAATTTATTTACCGGGAGATTGTATAAAGGCTTTTCTCTGTGCCATGCTCACCCACACCTTATTCAAACTCCGTCCTGAAAATGTTTTGTCACGGATTTAAGTTAATCATAGCAACCAAATATAGCTGCACTTCCTATACCCCCGGCCGCAGCAATGGCCGCCAATCCCAAATCTCCTGGCGACAAATCAGAAAATAGTCTTGTTACAAGTATAGTACCTGATGCTCCAATAGGATGCCCTCTGGCAAGAGCTCCCCCTTTTGGATTTGTTTTGACATTCCCAAGTCCAGACTCTGATAGGCATGCCATGGCTTGTGATGCGTAAGCCTCCATTACTTCAACCTGATTAATATTTTTTTGTCTTAAACCAGAGGCCTGGAAAACCTCTTCAATAGCAGTTAAGGGAGCTAGACCAGGCAATTTTGGATTTGCACCCACGGTAGCACCAGAAATTAGCTTTAGGGCTTTTCTACCCTTAAGTATACCTTTACAAATCACTACGAAGGATGCTGCATCTGCTGAAATTGCTGTATTTGCATAGGTTATCGAACCAAATAATTTGGGAGCACGCTCACAAAGCTTGAGGTTCAAATTCCTGGCATATGGATCAAATAAAGTATTTTCCGGACCTATGTTTACAATCTCATCGATTAGATATTTTTTTGANTTTAGAGCATTTANATGACTATTAATTGCAAACATATCTTGATCCATCTGTGTAAANCCAAATTTCTNTGCAATATTAAAAGCAGCTTCTGCCATCTGAATTTCTTGGTACAAATTTGGTGTAAATGCAGGAGCATCATAGGGAACTAATATTTTATCATATTCCTGCGCTAATCGGATGGGCCTATTTGAAAAACTTTCAACACCCCCGGCGACTACTATATTAGCGCTACCCGCTTGCACCAATTTTATACCAAGCAATATCGCGTCGAGCCCCCCTACACATTGGCGATCAATGCTAAGACCAGCAACTCTTTCTGGCAATTTACTTGCAAGAGCAATTGATCTCGCAGGATTACCCCCCGCTCCAAGAGCATTTGATACAATTAATTCATCCACGTCATCGAACTTGATTCCACTGGTTTCGATTAGATTATTTATAACTGGCGCTGCTAATTCATTTATTTTCAATGAGGAAAGGGGCCCATTAATTGGAGATACAATTGATCTTTTTGCGCCAACAATATAGGCAGATTGCATNTTACACGCCCCNCNGTTCTAACTTGCAAAAATCTGGTTTTCCTGATGGCAAAAGTGGAAAGTTTTCCAAGGTAAGTTCAATTATTTTTAATGAGCCATCAAGTGGTGGNATAAGTGAAANACATTCATCTATGAGCTTTTCTACATTCACTGCATCACTTGTTGCAATGTAAGCAATAGCTTTGTTACCTCTAAGAATATCGTATTCTTTTACTACCGCAGCCATCTTGATATTTTTTTCTGCAAGTAAATATCTCTCAATTTCTTCAGGTATTATACTTTGATCCTTAATTTTAAATATTCGATCAATTCGGCCCAAAATAAACAGGTTTTGATCCTGATCAAATTTTGCCAATTCTCCCGGGCTTACCCAACCCGAGACTTCGTTTGANTTAATACCATTCTCCCCAACATACTTTGAAAACAAATAAGGCGAACGAACCCAGACCCTACCAATTTCACCTTTTTTTACGGGCTCATTAGGCGATGCACCCAGGATTATCTCCACATCCTTGTAAGCCTTACCAACTGAACCCNTNGGTGTAAATTTATCTGATATGGAAATAAAACTCGTTTCGCTTGAACCATAAAATTNTTTTAANGCGGCATTNGGGGCTAGTTCTGATAGCTCCTGTAATGTGTTTTGTTCTGTCGAACCACCGCCAATAAATACATATTTTAAACTCTGAATACGATAATTCTTATACTTAGCGGTCAACATGAGNCTNAATTGTGTGGGCGTGATATAAAGTATTTCGATATTTTCACGCTCCAAATATTCTAATTGCTTGGCTGGACTGTGACCTTCTAGATAATGAACTTCACAACCTAAATGAAGGCCCTCTAGTGCCCCATAAAGTACTAAACTATGATTTAAAGAACCGAATAAAGCCACCTTACAGCCGCTAAGGTTATAAAATTTATTGTTAATATTGAAACTTAATATCCAACTAATACAAGTTCGTTCTATGATTTTTGGACGCCCCGTTGAACCGCCTGATATAGATTGAAACCCACCACCAATTACNGGTTTGTGCGAAGTGATACCATCAAAATTTATTCTGGGAGTTTTCCCTGAATGAAGTATCTCAAAAAATAGTGCAAGCTGATTAGCAATATCTGCTTTATCTCTTGATTTAAAGCTTGGAGAAATAAAAGATGACTGATCACTCCATTTGAACAGATTTTGGTGCATTCAATGTCTCGAAGTTATTTCTTATTATACGCAAGCGAAATACTGGGCAAAAGGCTAACATTTATCTCAACTCAAACGTCTTTTGGACGGGAAAACATAATTCATCTACTATAAATATTACTGTTAGATAAAATAATCACTACACTTTATTTTTAACTCAATAAAGACTATAAACATCAATCTAAGCTCGACACTATTTAGAATAAAAATATTAGGTAACTAGAATTTGGAATTATTGAAAACTTGATTTATGCCGATACTCTCTGATGAAAATAATTCCGACTATGAAGTGGGCCTACGGCCTGCTGAAAAAGTGATGCGCCTAAGTAGATTGGGTTCTTTTCACCAATCACGCTTGTCTTTTCTTAGAATTCTTTTGAGGCGGATCTCAGCCGAAAAATGGGAATTTAAGAGAAAAGCATTCGACATAAATGTCGACTGTTCTGGTACGGCAGTCTACACATACCAATTACTGAATAGAGCTTATTCACTTGTTGCTTTTGCACATAAAATTTCTGATGAAGATCGTTCAGATCGAGTAATTGCTACAAAATGGGATGCTACTTTTGTACTTTTTGATGGTATTCCATCTAAGACGGACATCGATCGGTTAAGGAGTAATGTTCCCGTTCAAGAAGCAGGTCGGGTCAGTGAAAAAGAAATTACTTTATCAAGAGCAAATAAGTCCGTTCGGCTCTGGGACTACGTTGTTGACTGTTTATCTAAAGGTAAACAACCAGATATTCAGGAAATAGAAAAAGTCGGATATCTGATGCGAACTACAGCTGTTTACGGTTCTGGAAAATTTGGAGCTATTGATTATAAAGAAATTTCAGATCGTTCCGAATTTGCCACTCCATTTCAGGCAGAGATGCTCACAGTTTATATGATACGNGCATTTGTAGTTGATTTATTACAGCACGCTGCAAAAGTAAAAAACCCTTCGAAATTTGTAAATCTTGAGCCAAGAGTTAGCAAAATGCTTGGAGTAGGAAACTCTACTGGGCTTGGAATGGCTCCGTTTTTAATTAATCATCCACAACTCCTAAACAACTGGATAAATGCAAAAGAAACAGCTTTAGCACGAATTCGAAGCCTCAAAGCGCCAAAGCAGAAATGTGTCGACTTATTTAGAAGTTATATAAAAAGGAGCAATTATTTAATTGAGAGTTGGCATTCACAGCATGAATTGCAANTTGCAAAATTAAATGAATTAAGACGAGACAAAATTACTTTGGATCATCATATAGGAAAGTTTAATTTTAAGAGGCCATATCCCTTTGATGCCTTGTATAGATGGGCCGAGGAAACCCTGGGAGAGGAAGCACAAGAACTACTGGTATCCATTATATTAGAACCATTTGGTAACTTAATTGACAATCTAAGTAGTGAAATGAGTGATAATAANCAATTTANGAATAAGATTAACGGTTCAATGCTGATTAGCGATTTTCTAAAGAAGACCGAACAGCATTATGATTTTGCACTTAAAATAAATTGGAATAATTCAGAAAACAATCAGCTTGCCTGGTACATATCTGAAGAGAAACTGGAACCGCGCCTTGGGGACCGTTATAAAGAAAATGGTATAGGGTCTTATGAACAGCCTCTGCAACCTGGCCGTGATGTAGCTAAGATGTACGCTGACCTATTAAAATGGCAGCGCAACAAAAGTATTGCCGAGTTTCTTATGAAGCATCCAGAGCATCGTCATATAATACGCAGGTGTCAGATCGTTTTCACCAGTCCGTATGCAGAAATAAAAGACAACACGATTTCTAGAAATGTCATTCCTATCGACTTGCTTAGAGCAAAGCTATCATTTTTCGGCGCGTTTCACTTTGATCCAAGATCAGACAGATGGGTAAGAATAAATATGTTTAAGGGCGCCCCAATGCCTGACACTCTTAACGAAGAGAATTGCGATAATTGGACATATCCAGAACAGAAATCAAATTGAATTTATCAAAAAACGAATTTGTTTCACTTTGTAAAAAAAGCCTTAGAGGAAAAGGACATCACTGGGGAGTTTGTGAAGATTTATCCAATGCTCTCCTCGCACTAGCAATAAATCAATTCCCAGCACCAAATATTCTACTTGAGGCGTTGAACACCGAAAATAGCAAGATTAACCAAATTTTGACCATACCCGACACTCGGGTTTATGAANTATCTGATAAAATTGCTGGTGAGTTTTACGATCCACTTATAATCTTAGGATTAATATCTTTTGATAGAGATGTTAAAGAACCTCCGCTAGAAATAATATTAGAAAACGAAGTATTTAAGTTAGAAGGTNACTTAATCTTTGGTAATCGTTCATATTTTAAGAAGAAAGTCACTGAAATATACTTTCGTAAAGTAGTAAATAGCAGAGATAAAAAACAAAACCTAGTAACGAGGATCTCAATAGACAAAACAACATTGGAAGCGATTGAGGCATGGTCAAATTTAGTTTACGCACCNGCTACNGAAGAGAGCCGACAACTAGGTGCAGGCTCTGAACAGTCAGATAACGATTAGGTTTTTATGCCTTATTCGACAAAACACTACTTAGGTAGATATTCTTCCTTTTTTGATAGGAGCCCANAAGCGCTTGTTAGTCAGNTAAAGTAAAATCGACAAAACAACCAAAAATAATACTCCCACAAAACCAGTGTGTTTCCTAGCCATCATTTTAGGTTCTGCAGCCCACATCAAAAAAGCCGCAACATCCTCTGCTTCACTATATAAGTCGTTCGCGTGCCCATCATCAAAGTCGACNTCCTCGCCATACAAAGGTGGGGCCATAGCTATCCATTTTCCCGGATACGCAGTATTTTCATAAAAAACGGAGCCATACTCTTCTTTTTCTTCCCCAGTATATCCAGTTAACAAAGACGCAATATACTCTGCTCCCCCCATACCATTGACTAATTGGCTTAGACCGGTTCCATAGGGACCATGAAAGCCCGCCCTTGCTTTTGCCATAAGTGACAGGTCTGGAGCACCAGCGTCAACTACAGCTGGAAAATGATCAGACGGCACNGCAGCCCTATAATCGTCTAATTCTGCATCGTATACTTCATAGTACTCAGCGTAAGCGCGAACTTGCTCCTCAGAATAGCCTAGCCCGCCCTCATCACCGAGTGTCCTTAGAGGGACATATTTTAACCCGTGACACGAAGAACAAACTTCAGTGTACACTTTTAACCCGCGCTGGAGCTGGGTTTGGTCGTATGTGCCAAGAGGTCCCTCGAAAGAAAAATCAAAATCTTCTACATAACCACCACCCCCAGCAGCAAATGTAGCGCTGGCAAAGAAGCCAGCTACCAAAGCTACAAAAGTTGACTTAACTAGGTGCATCTTGTCTCCAATCATTATTCGGCCGGGGTTGCATCTGGTTTCGAATAAAAACCATCTGAATTGCCACCATCCTTTGAATATTTATTATTAAAATCTTCCTCAATTGTCGTCGGCTGAGCGTTTGGTTTTTCTATTATACCAAGTAATGGCAATATAATTAGAAAATAACCAAACCAATACGCAGAAGCTATCAATGACAAAGTTGCATATGGCTCTTCAGCGGGCATTGCTCCCAGCCACATCAGCGCAAAGAAATCGAAAATAAGAATACCAAACCACCATTTCAGCATAGGTCGGTAACGGCCGGATCTTACGTTTGACGTATCGAGCCATGGCGCCAAAGCCAATACGATAATTGCGCCAAACATTGCTAGCACTCCGAAAAATTTCGCATCAATAATTCCACCTGTTATGAATGACGCAAATTGTACCACCCACACCTCAGCAGTGAATGCTCGAAGAATTGCATAAAAGGGTAAGAAGTACCATTCTGGCACAATATGAGCAGGTGTNGATAAAGGATTAGCCTCTATATAGTTATCCGGATGTCCCAGATAGTTCGGCATNAACCCAACTATTGCAAAGAANACTGCCAAAAGGACTGCCAATGCAAATAAATCCTTAATCACAAAGTAGGGCCAGAAAGAAACAGTATCCTTTTCAGCCTCTGCTTTTGATGTCCTTCTCACTTCCACNCCAGTTGGATTATTATTACCAGTAGTGTGAAAAGCCCATATATGCACTATGACCAGTCCAGCGATTAAAAAAGGAAAGAGATAATGCAAACTGAAAAATCTGTTCAAAGTGGCGTTATCAACTGCTGGTCCACCCAACAACAATGTTTGAATAGGCTCGCCAATAAAAGGTATTGCTCCGAATAAGCCCGTNATCACGGTNGCNCCCCANAANGACATNTGNCCCCATGGCAAAACGTAACCCATGAANGCTGTNCCCATCATCAGTAGGTAAATTAACATTCCAATGATCCANGTGATCTCTCTNGGTGCCTTNTATGAGCCATAATACAAACCTCTNAATATNTGTGCGTATACNGCTATAAAAAACAATGATGCACCATTTTGATGCAGGTAGCGTATCATGTGTCCGCCATTCACGTTGCGCATGATATGTTCAACCGAAGCAAATGCCATATCCACATGTGGCGTGTAATGCATTACCAAGACAATCCCAGTTATAATTTGTAGGGCAAGGCAAAAAGTTAAAACGATCCCCCAGATCCACATCCAATTCAAGTTTTTTGGCGTGGGTATCATTATTGTATCGTAAAGCAACCCAACAATCGGCAATCGACTACTTAGCCATTTTTCGCCTTTAGTTTTTGGTTCGTAGTGATCGTGAGGTATTCCAGCCATCTCAATATACTCCTTTAACCAAGTTTTATTGTAGTTTCGTCAACAAATGAGGCCACAGGTACAGGCAAGTTCTCTGGTGCAGGACCCTTCCGAATACGCCCCGAAGAATCGTAATGAGATCCATGGCATGGACAAAACCAACCACCAAACTCGCCAGCACCATCCCCCAATGGAACGCAGCCGAGATGGGTACAAACACCCATCATCACAAGCCATTCACCGGCTTCGTCCAAAGACCGATTTTCATCAGCTGCGCTTGTTTCAGGTATGTTTTCATTACGTGCAGTACCATCAGGCAAGTCGTTCAAAGAAACGGATCGNGCTTCTTGAATCTCATCTTCAGTACGTCTGCGTATAAATACTGGCTTNCCTAACCATTTNACAGTNAACTGTGTTCCTGGCTCCACATCTGANACATCAACTCTAATNGATGCGAGNGCTTTAACGTCAGCAGATGGNTTCATTTGGTTTACTAATGGCCATACTGCTGCCGCAGCCGTCACAGCTCCCGCCCCTGCCGTTGCATAATATAAAAAATCTCGTCTAGTACCATCTGCTTCGTGAGTATCTGACACAGGCTGTCTCCATTATATTTCAGTGTGATTGTTAAAATAACACTTAATTAGAATCGATTTGTATTTAGCGCCCAATTANCCGATCGTCCAGCACTCCTGCNCGTAGTTTTCTATTTAGCGCCGTTGTGTCGCAAGTGAAGAGCTCTGTTTAACATTATAGAGACTATTCACGAACTAATTGTTCATAATTTTTTGATACTGCTTGCGTAAGCTCTCCCACCTCAAAATTATAATTACCAATTTGCCCAACTGGAGTTATCTCGGCTGCAGACCCAGTCAACCAACATTGACTAAAGTCTTCCAATTCGCCCGGCAAAATATGCCTTTCATGGACCTTNACACCCATCTTGGTAAGCATCTCAATGACTGTTTGTCGTGTTAATCCATTTAGGAACGCATCTGGCGTAGGAGTATGAACTTCACCATCCTTAACAAAAAATATATTTGCTCCAGTTGCCTCTGCAACGTAGCCACGATAATCCATCATCATGGCATCTGAACACCCGTTAGCTTCTGCTGTGTGCTTTGACATTGTGGCAATCATATAGAGACCGGCGGCCTTAGCTTCAAAGGGTGCGGTTTTCGGATCTGGCCGCTGCCATTTTGCCACGTCTAATTTTGCACCTTTCATCTTAGCGTCGCCGTAATAATTACCCCAAGACCAGGTCGCGACGGCCAGATTCACAGGATTTCGCAGTGATGCAACGCCCATATCCTCCCCAGCACCGCGCCAAGCTACTGCTCGTACATAAGCATCCTCTAGTTTGTTTGCACGTAAAGCGTCGTATTTGGCTTTTTCAATTTCATCAACGCTGTAAGGAATTTCAAAATCTACCATTTTCGCTGATTTTAAAAGTCTCTGAGAATGCAACACACTTTTAAATATTTTTCCATTATAGGCGCGTTCACCTTCAAAAACTGAACTAGCATAATGCATCGCATGCGTTAAGATATGAACATTTGCATCACGCCATTCTATCAACTTACCATTCATCCAAATTTTGCCATCACGGTCGTCGTAGCTTCCTGACATAATTATTCCCTCTCAACTAAGCAGTCAAAATCTGCATCTCCCCGCAGAATTAAAGGGCCGATACGGATATAAAATACCAAAAAAATCGATAATCGCTAGCAGTTAAGCATTGGAATGTCAACAAGACTGACGTAAAATAGCAATGAATATTTGAATTCAAAAAAGGTAATTTGAGCTAATGCAAAATGATCGAACCGGCGAAAGTCTTCTTTTCCTTACTGATGAGCAGCTGAGGCAAGGTATTGAAGCTATGTTTTTTGCATATCGGGGATTTACAGCCGATCCCGATAGGATTCTTGAAAAATATAATTACGGCCGAGCTCATCATAGAGCGATGCATTTCATAAATCGTGTGCCGGGCACCAATGTTAACAATTTACTCAAGATATTAGGGGTCACAAAACAATCTTTAAACAGGGTCCTAAGAACGCTTATCCAAGATGAATTAGTAACTCTAAAAATTGGAACAAAAGATCGAAGAGAACGGCATTTATATCTCACAGATAACGGCAAATCGCTCGAAAAACAGCTTTCTACTGCTCAAAGTCACAGAATGCGTGAGGCATATCGCCGAGTTGGACCGGACGCGGTAACTGGCTTCAAACAGGTTCTCGAGGCAATGATGGATCCCAAACTTCAAGTTACTTACAAAAAATTACGCAGCAGTTGAATGAAGGACGAGAAAAAACACATACTTATAGTAGATGACGATACTAGGATTTGTGATCTTTTAGAGAAGTTCCTGAATAAAAATGGTTATCTTATATCCACTGTTCATAATGCCGAACAAGCGCGCCGCCTTCTCTTAGGTCTAGAGTTTGACCTAATTATTCTTGATGTAATGATGCCAGGGGAAAGCGGAATTGAGTTAACAGTGGACTTACGAAAAAACAACAAAACACCTATTCTGTTATTAACAGCTAGAGGCGAAGCAGAAGACCGAATACTGGGGCTTGAAGCAGGAGCAGACGACTACCTACCAAAACCTTTTGAACCTATGGAATTACTCCTCAGAATACAGGCTATCTTAAGACGGACCGGTGAAATCTCATTAAATAGAAATAAGGATAATCCAATTTTGTCATTTGGAGACGTTAGTTTTAATACAGAGCGAAATGAATTATGGGATAATGGAAAATTAATCTATCTCACTTCATCTGAGGTAAAGATTATGCAAATTTTTTCCCAAAGTGTTGGTATCCCAATTACAAGGTTTGATCTTATTAAAGCAATGCAAAATGATGGCAAAAATATGAACGATCGAGCCGTTGACGTGCAGATTACAAGACTAAGGCGGAAAATAGAGAAAAANNCTAAAGAACCCAGATATCTTCAAACCATTAGAGGTATTGGTTACATGCTGACGGCAGATTAACTGTAAAATCAAAGGTTCTTATTTTTAACACTCGACGTGACATAATTTACTGAAAGATCTTTGTCAGAAATACTCCATTGCCAAGAAATTGGATTGAAGACAAAGCCTTTTTTATCAACCATTTTCAAACCTGCTTTGGTGATTATATCCTCTAATTCCCGCGGCTTGAAAAATTTTGACCATTCGTGGGTTCCTTTTGGCAACCAACGCATAACGTACTCAGCTCCGATTATTGCCATGATGAAACTTTTAGGATTCCGATTTAACGTTGAACAAACCATCAATCCCCCATCTTTCAATAAAGCCTCACAAGTTTTTATATAACCTGAGGGATCAGCTACATGCTCGATAACTTCCATATTTAATATGACGTCAAACCTTTCGGTATCGGCCAATAAACCCTCGGCTGTCCCATGGCGGTAATCAATCTTGAGGTTACTTTGTTTTGCATGTGCCATAGCAACAGGAATGTTTCGTTCCGCCGCATCAACACCAACAACCTGTGCTCCAAGACGAGCCATCGGCTCACATAACAAACCACCACCACAGCCTATATCAAGAATTCTTAGCCCATTAAACGGCTTGGCGTTTGTTGGGTCACATCCAAACTCTGTTCTTATCATAGCAATTATATAATCTAAACGGCATGGATTAAGCATATGCAGGGGCTTGAATTTACCATTTGGATCCCACCATTCCTCGGCCATAGCCTCGAATTTAGCTATCTCATCAGGATCAATACTTAATTGAGAGGCTTGCATTTTCATCTCCGAATGGTTTTTAGTANTTTACGNATTATATAGTNAAATAATGGACAGATACTCGGGACATAAAAGCGCAGGTGCTCAATTGTATCCAACAATTGATCCGTTTGACCAGCAAATACTTCATGTAGATGGTGGTCATCAAGTTTATTTTGAACAGTGCGGAAAGGCTGATGGCATACCTGTGGTAGTATTACACGGTGGCCCNGGTGGAGGTTGTAGCCCATCAATGCGTAGATATTTTGATCCAAAAATTTACAGAGTTATTCTGTTTGATCAGCGCGGTTGTGGAAGATCGAGGCCATATGCCAGCGTGGAAAATAATACCACTCAGGATTTGATAAAAGATATTGAGGCAATCCGCACGCATTTAGGCATAAACCAATGGATTGTATTCGGTGGAAGTTGGGGAGCAACTCTTGCTTTACTTTACGCACAAGCTTTCAAAAGCGCCGTTACCCATTTAGTTTTAAGAGGTGTATTTTTGATGACACGCACTGAGCTAGATTGGTTTTATGGAGGTGGTGCTGGAAAATTCTGGCCTGAACAATGGAAAAAATTCACTGATCCGATTCCACTAGACGAACACCACGACCTAATTGCCGCTTATAATAAGAGACTTTTTTGTGGTAATGTATCAGTGGAAACAAAATACGGCCAAACATGGTCGAACTGGGAAAATGCTTTGGCATCCTTTCAAACAAATGGTAGAACGGCGTCAATGCCGGGGCCATACGCGCGGGCATTTGCCCGAATTGAAAATCACTATTTTTTAAATGCTGGTTTTCTAAAGAGCATCAACGAAATTTTGGAAAACATGAAGGCTATCAGCTCAATTCCGGGATTTATAGTGCAAGGCCGGTTTGATATGATATGTCCCCCAAAAAGCGCTTGGGATTTAGCGAATTGTTGGGATAATTGCGATCTTCGTATTGTCGANCATGCTGGTCATGCAATGTCAGAACCAGCAATTAGCTCCGAGTTGGTTAGAATAATGGATTTGATTGCGGAAACTATAAACGAGTGAAACTAGACTTCAGATAAGAGGATAATAATGCTTTCCCGTAATGAACCAGTAATGCATTTTCTGCTCAGTCGGAGATCCAAACCGGCTAAAACTCTTTCAGNTCCAANACCGAAAAAGGATGAACTGCTAGAGCTATTAAGCGCAGCAGCCAGGACTCCAGATCATGGAAAGCTAGTTCCTTGGCGCTTCATTGTCCTTAACAAAAAAAATTTATCGCGGCTGGGGACGCTCGTTGAAAGTATAGGTGCTCAAGAAATCAATTCCTGAAGAGAAAATTTTAAAAGCAAAAAAACAATTGGAGAATGGCCATTTGGCAGTCGCTGTAATTGAAGTGCAAAAGCATTCTGAAAAAATACCAAAAATTGAACAAACTTATTCTGCAGGTGCTGTTTGCCTAGCTCTCTTAAATGCAGCATCAGCTGCAGGATGGGGTGCTAACTGGTTAACAGGTTGGCACGTTCATGATAAAGAATTTATAAAAAATGGTCTTGGACTTAAAGATAATGAATCTGTAGCAGGCTTGATCTACATCGGTACTCCATCTATCACACCCCCAGAGAGGCCTCGACCAAATCTGGATGAAATCGTAGAATGGCAATAATTCAGACAAGGTTGGTTTATCTAAATTGTTTTATCCAGCCAGTCTTCTAAACAAATCAATATCGTGAATTGTGATTATCTCAAAAATTATAATTAGTGTAATTANTAACCATATAACAATCGTAACCCCAGTGGTTATTATGGCCTTTTTTTTTAAATTATGGACTTCAGGTGCACCAGCTTGAGTACCTNTAGCTACCGTCCCCAAATCACCCTGAGTTTTGATTTTAAACGGTATGACTATNAGGAAGGTCAAAAACCAGATAACAGCGAATAAAACAAANGCAGATGTAATAGTCATGATACATTATCAGATACAAAAATATTATATTTCTTCAAGCTCTATCAACGTGCCATTGAAATCTTTTGGGTGCAAAAAAATAACCGGTTTTCCATGAGCCCCAATTTTTGGCTCTGCCTCTCCCAAAACCCGCGCGCCAGAACTTAGAAGCTGATCTCGAGCCTTTTTGATATCTGCAACTTCGTAACATATATGATGGATGCCACCGTTTGGGTTCTTGTCTAAGAAGCCCTGAATTGGACTATTCAAACCAAGTGGGTGTAACAATTCAATTTTAGTATTAGGCAATTCAATAAAAATCACAGTAACCCCATGCTCTTCTTCATCTACCGGATCACCGACCTCTGCGCCCAACGTGTTACGGTATTGCTCAGCGGCTGCAGCTAAATCTGGAACTGCTATAGCTACGTGATTTAATCTACCAATCATTTAAATTCCTATCTGAAAACCTTAAAACTAATTTACCTTCAACTCTTGGGTATCGTCCGTAAATTTAATTCCATCAGCTGCTCAGATGTAGGCTCCGACGGAGCTCCCATCATTAAATCTTCAGCGCGCTGATTCATTGGAAACATAATTACTTCTCTAATGTTTTCTTGATTTGCCAAAAGCATTACTATTCTATCAATACCTGCTGCACACCCTCCATGGGGCGGTGCTCCAAATTGAAAAGCATTGACCATTCCACCAAATCTTCTTCTNACCTCATCTTCTCCATANCCAGCGATTTCAAAAGCCTTGAACATTAAGTCTGGTTGATGATTTCTAATAGCCCCAGATACAAGTTCAAAACCGTTACAAGCCANATCATATTGATATCCTAAAACACTTAAAGGATCACCATTTAAGGCGTCTAATCCACCTTGTGGCATTGAAAATGGGTTATGTTCAAAATCAATTTTTCCTGTTTCATCATCTTTCTCAAAGATTGGAAAATCAACTATCCAGGCAAATGCAAATCTATTTTTATCTATTAAATTTAGCTCATCACCAATTACATCGCGCGCTTTCCCAGCAACTCTTTCAAAAGATTTTGGCGTTCCACCTAGAAAAAATGCAGCATCTCCTACACTCAAGCCCAATTGCTCTCGAATTGCCTCGGTCCTTTCTGGACCAATGTTTTTCGCAAGTGGACCAGCAGCTTCCATATGACCACCGTTATCTCGCCAAAATATATACCCCATCCCAGGCAAGCCCTCTTTTTGAGCAAAAGAGTTCATTCGATCACAAAACTTTCGAGATCCCCCACCCGGTGCAGGAATCGCTCTGATTTCTGTTCCATCTTTTTCCAAAATATTCGAAAAAATCGCAAACCCCGAATTTCTGAAATGCTCAGAAACATTTTGCATTTTGATTGGATTTCGCAGATCTGGCTTATCAGTTCCATAACTAATAGCAGAATCTCTATATGAGATTATTTCCCAATTTGCGGGTGCATCAACCACTTTTCCTCCGCCGAACTCCTTAAAAATATCTGCAATTATGGGGGATATTGTATCAAATACATCCTGCTGGGTAACAAAAGACATTTCCATATCTAATTGATAAAAATCAGTTGGACTGCGATCAGCCCTAGGATCTTCATCACGAAAACAAGGAGCTATCTGAAAATATTTATCAAATCCAGATACCATAATTAATTGTTTGAATTGCTGTGGAGCTTGTGGAAGCGCATAGAACTTTCCTTCATGCAGACGAGAAGGAACTAAAAAATCTCTTGCACCTTCTGGTGATGAAGCTGTGATAATTGGCGTTTGATATTCCCTGAAACCAATATCCCACATTTTCCGACGGATAGAAGCAATTACATCTGCACGTAATTTTATATTCTCCTGCATTACTTCACGACGTAAGTCCAAGTATCTGTAACGAAGCCTTGTTTCCTCAGGATACTCTTGATCACCAAAAACCATTAAAGGCAATTCAGCTGATGCTCCGAGCACTTCAATATCTCTTACAAATACCTCAATTTCACCTGTGGAAATTTTAGTATTTATTAATTCTGGATCGCGAGCTTTGACTTCCCCGTCAATACGGATACACCACTCCGATCGTACATTTTCTACTTGGCTAAAAACTGGACTATCTGGATCGCACAGAACTTGTGTTACACCATAGTGATCACGAAGATCTATGAATAGAACCCCACCATGATCTCGAACTCTATGTACCCATCCCGAAAGGCGTACATTGCTTCCAACATCTTCTATTTTTAGATCTGCACATGTATGGCTTCGATAGTTATGCATCATATAGCCTTCCAAAGAAAAATAATAACTCGCGTGGATACACAAGTTTGAGACTAAGATGTCAAGAGTTATAGGCCAAATCATATTAAATTGGCGTCTGTTTGTATTTTATTTTGTTTAAATTTACGTCATCGACAAATATTCGTTAGTAATGAAATACAAATTGCTGCGATTTCTCTTGCGGACTTTGGAAGTATCATTATAACGCGAAACAATTTGCGTAATTTCCATACGTGGTTGACCGAACTATTGCTGATCGAGAGTCAAAAATATGCCTAAGAGAACGGATATTTCGTCTATAATGATTATTGGAGCTGGCCCCATAGTGATTGGACAAGCTTGCGAATTCGATTATTCCGGTGCGCAGGCTTGTAAAGCACTAAAAGAAGAAGGGTACCGAATAGTACTAGTAAACTCTAACCCCGCCACAATAATGACAGATCCNGGTTTGGCTGATGCAACATACATTGAGCCAATTGAACCATCGATTGTCGCAAAAATTATTGAGCGGGAACGTCCTGACGCCCTGTTGCCAACAATGGGGGGGCAAACCGGGTTGAACACCGCATTACAATTAGAAGAGATGGGTGTTCTTAAGAAATTTAATGTTGAAATGATTGGTGCTAAAAGAGAAGCAATCGAAATGGCAGAAGATCGTGCTCTATTCAGAGAGGCGATGGAACGACTGGNGTTAGAAAACCCGAAGGCTGCTGTTGTTACAGCTCCCTCGTTGGAAGATGGCAAGACAGATTTAGCGGAGGGCGTNAGGCTATCTTTAGAAGCTTTAAAAGATATTGGCCTACCAGCAATTATTCGACCTGCATATACATTAGGNGGAACGGGCGGAGGAGTAGCATATAATCTCGAAGACTATGAGCATTTTTGCAAATCTGGGATGGATGCGTCGCCAGNAAACCAAATTCTGATTGATGAAAGTCTTCTTGGTTGGAAGGAATTTGAAATGGAGGTTGTTCGGGACGTCAAGGACAACGCCATAATTGTGTGCTCAATTGAAAATGTTGATCCGATGGGAGTTCACACTGGAGACTCTATCACTGTTGCACCTGCGTTAACTTTGACGGACAAAGAATACCAGATGATGCGTACTGCATCTATAGATGTTCTGAGGGAAATTGGCGTAGAAACAGGTGGATCAAATGTGCAGTGGGCGGTGAATCCGTCTGATGGCCGCATGGTAGTCATCGAAATGAACCCACGGGTATCTAGATCTTCCGCTTTAGCATCTAAAGCTACTGGATTTCCAATAGCCAAAATAGCGGCAAAACTCGCCGTAGGTTACACTTTGGACGAATTAGAAAACGATATCACCAAGGTTACACCAGCCTCGTTTGAACCATCCATTGATTACGTAGTAACCAAAATACCAAGATTTGCTTTCGAAAAATTTCCTGGGGCAAAGCCAAATTTAACCACTGCAATGAAATCAGTTGGCGAAGTCATGGCGATCGGTCGGTCGTTTCATGAGTCATTGCAAAAAGCATTATGCTCACTGGAAACTGGGCTTTCAGGTTTTGATGAGATTGACATACCTGATGCACCTGAAAAAAGCGCTATCATTAAGGCGCTGAGNGAACAAACTCCGGATAGAATTAGAATAATTGCTCAAGCAATGCGCTTTGGGCTTTCTAATTCGGAAATTCACGAAGTAACAATGTATGATATTTGGTTTCTCGAAAGAATACGAGAAATTATTGAAATGGAAGTTCAGGTTCATAAAAATGGTCTTCCTAGTGACGAAAATAAGCTAAGGCAACTTAAAAGCATGGGCTTTAGTGATGCACGGCTAGCCAAATTGAGCGGGAAAACTGAACAAAACGTTCGGCAGAGCAGAAAGAAGGCTGGAGTAGATGCTGTATTCAAGAGAATAGACACATGTGCGGCTGAATTCGAAGCTCAAACGCCATATATGTATTCAACCTATGAGGCTCCTATGATGGGAGANGTTGAGTGTGAAGCAGAGCCATCTAATCGAAAGAAAATAGTAATTTTAGGTGGTGGTCCAAATAGGATAGGCCAAGGNATCGAATTTGACTATTGCTGTTGTCACGCTTGTTATGCTCTTGCTGACGCAGGCTTTGAAACTATTATGATCAATTGCAACCCAGAAACTGTTTCTACGGACTATGACACTTCTGACAGGTTATATTTTGAACCCCTGACTCTAGAGCACGTTCTAGAAATACTGACAAAAGAACAGAAAAATGGNCATNTAATTGGTGTGATTGTTCAGTTTGGCGGGCAAACCCCATTAAAATTAGCAAATGCATTGGAAACCGAGGGTATACCTATTTTAGGCACAAGCCCAGATGCAATCGATCTAGCAGAAGACCGGGAACGATTTCAAAAATTAGTAAACGATTTAAGTTTAAGTCAACCGAATAATGGGATCGCTAATTCTGATGCACAAGCACTCCAAATTGCCGAAAGAATAGGTTTTCCATTAGTAATACGGCCCTCATACGTACTAGGTGGTCGAGCTATGGAAATAGTGCATGATTTAGATAGCTTGAAAAGATATATTTCAGAAGCAGTAGTTGTATCTGGGGAGAGCCCAGTCCTTTTAGATAATTATTTGGAAGGGGCAATTGAATGCGACGTAGATGCAATATCTGATGGAGATAATGTTCACGTAGCCGGTATTATGCAGCACATAGAGGAAGCTGGCGTGCATTCGGGTGATAGTGCTTGCTCTCTGCCTCCTTACTCACTGAATAGCAAAATAATAGATGAGTTAACAATTCAAACTGAGAAACTGGCTAAAGCATTAAATGTGGTTGGTCTGATGAATGTACAGTTTGCAGTCAAAAACGACCAAATATACATAATTGAGGTTAATCCTCGTGCTTCACGTACTGTACCTTTTGTTGCAAAAGCAACAGACAGTGCAATAGCCTCTATAGCAGCAAGAGTAATGGCTGGCGAAAAATTAAATAGCTTTNAAAAGAGGGAAAGCTATGGATCAGTCTCATATGGAGAAACAATACCACTGGCAGATCCAATGAGTCTAGCGAGCCCCATGTTACCTTGGTTTAGTGTAAAAGAAGCCGTAATGCCATTTGCGCGATTTCCAGGAGTAGATACTATCTTAGGACCAGAGATGCGTTCTACAGGAGAGGTAATGGGATGGGATCGTGACTTTGGTAGGGCATTTTTAAAAGCTCAAATCGGCGCAGGAATGAAGCTACCAAGAAAAGGATGTGTTTTTTTCTCAATTAANGANAAGGATAAGAATGATAACCTTGCGGAGACTGCTCAAAGGCTCATCAAGTTGGGTTTCAATATAATTGCAACAAGGGGAACGTCCGCGTTTCTTAAAGAAAAAAATATACCATGCAAACAAGTAAATAAAGTATATGAAGGACGGCCTAATATTGTAGACACAATGAAAAATGGTGAAATAGATTTGGTAATGAATACCACCGAAGGATTACAGGCCGTAAAAGATAGTCGCGAGATACGATCTGTCGCGCTATATGACAAGATACCCTACTTCACTACAGCTGCTGCTGCCCATGCTGCTGCTCTTGCTATTCAAAGCCAAAACGAGGGTGATATAGAGGTTAAATCTTTACAAAACTAATAGGGTGCCCAATTCATTCTGCCGGAATAGCATCACTCTCATAGGATAATGGATGAGATAATTTATCTAGCATCTCCTTTGGACAAATCTGCAAAAACTTGGATTTTTCAGTATCCCAATCCTGCAATATTTCCTCCGCCTGTTGGCTAGACGTTTCCTTATAATGCATTTGAATCAACGCATATAGTTGTTCTTCCCAGAAAGAAACCCCAACTCTACACGTTACCAGGGAGTCCATATTCAACAATTCAATTGCAGTTTCATTCGGATCATAAATATAAGCCATACCACCAGTCATACCAGCACCAAAGTTTGCACCAATTGTTCCCAGAACAACTGCTACACCTCCCGTCATGTATTCACAACCATTCGACCCACAGCCTTCCACAACAACTTTTGCTCCAGAGTTCCGAACTGCAAAACGTTCCCCCGCCCTTCCGGCGGCGAACAAAAGACCATCGGTAGCTCCGTATAAAACCGTATTTCCAATAATAGTATTGTCACTGGCTTTGAGTGGGCTGGCCATAGGTGGTCTTACGACAATGATACCTCCTGATAAGCCCTTACCCACGTAGTCATTAGCATCACCAGAAACTTCTATTTTCAAGCCCGGAGCAGCAAACGCTCCCAGAGATTGTCCGGCTGAACCCTTTAATTTCACCGTTAAATGATCTGGTTGAAGGCTATTACGCATACCAAAATTCTGAACTATATGACTCGACGTTCTAGTGCCAACGGTTCTATGCGTGTTCTGAACTGCATATGACAATTGCATCTTTTCACCATCATTTAAGAAACGCGCCGCATCACGGACTATTTCTTTATCTAACGTGTCAGGCACACTATTACGCTCACGGTCCCTATTATAATTTATTCGATCAGCACCATCTACCGAAATTAAAAGTGGGTTTAAGTCTAAATCATCGAGGTGGTCCGCTCCCCTGCTTACCTGAGACAATAAATCCGCACGCCCGAGAACTTCATCAATTGATCGAGCCCCTATATCAGCAAGAATTTCCCGAACTTCCTGAGCATAGAACGTAATCAAATTCACAACTTTGTCAGCATTCCCACTAAACTTTTCTCTTAATTGCTCATCTTGCGTACATACACCAACAGGACAAGTATTAGATTGACACTGTCTCACCATGATGCAGCCCATAGCGATAAGCGCTGCGGTACCAATTCCAAACTCCTCAGCGCCCATCATGGCGGCCATAACAATATCACGGCCTGTTCTTAATCCTCCATCAGTTCGCAAGGTTATTCTCTCTCTAAGATTATTCATAGAAAGAACTTGATGCGCCTCCGTTAACCCCATTTCCCAAGGCAAGCCCGCAAATTTGATTGACGTAGCTGGAGAAGCACCTGTACCTCCNTTATGCCCAGATATCAGAATAACATCTGCCTCTGCTTTAGCCACGCCGGCTGCGATTGTGCCGACTCCAGAAGATGCAACTAATTTTACAGTCACCTTACATCTCGGATTAATTTGTTTAAGGTCATAAATTAGTTGTGCTAAATCCTCTATCGAATAAATATCGTGATGTGGCGGTGGCGAGATTAAAGTTACGCCTTTTGTCGAATGTCTCAAACGCGCAATAAGATCCGTAACTTTCATCCCCGGAAGTTGACCACCTTCTCCCGGCTTTGCACCCTGGGCAACTTTTATTTCTAGTTCCTCACATTGGTTCAAATATTCGGCTGTAACACCAAATCTTCCGGAAGCAACTTGCTTTATTTTTGCTGAGGGATTGTCGCCGTTAGCTTCGGGAGTAAAATGTGCGGGATCTTCGCCTCCCTCGCCAGAGTCAGACTTGGCACCTATCCGGTTCATTGCAACATTCAAAGTTTTATGTGCCTCAGGACTGAGCGCTCCAAGTGACATCCCAGGAGTCACAAACCTTTTGCGTATCGAAGTAATACTCTCCACTTCATCGATGGATACTGATGGTCCAATTGGTTTTATGTCTAACAAGTCGCGCAGATGAATAGGAGGATTAGATTTTATGCGATTAGAATATTGTCTCCACAGATCATAACTTGCGTTATTGCATGCAGCTTGCATTAAATGCATTGTCTGCGCCTCCCACGCATGGGTCTCTCCCGATTTTCTCGATTTGTAAAAACCACCGACAGGCAAAAACGCAGAATTAGACCGATAAGCTAGATTGTGAATCTCCTCAGATTTTTGTTGGATACCACTAACACCAATGCCAGATATACGACTTATGAGACCCGGAAAATACTCGGCGCACATCGCACGAGACAAACCAACCGCTTCAAAATTTAAACCACCGCGATAAGAGGATATTACAGAAATNCCCATTTTAGACATTATTTTTAGCAGGCCNTGATCTATTGCTTCTCGATATCGAGCAATTACCTCGGTTAACGGCCCATTCAACAAACCTTTATCAATACGATCTGCTAATGTATCTTCTGCCAAATAAGCATTTACAACAGAAGCCCCAGCACCAATTAAAACTGCAAAATAATGCGGATCAAGGCATTCAGAGGACCTAACATTTAAAGAGCAAAAAGTTCTTAAACCTTTTCTTGTTAAATGACTATGAACAGCAGAAGTTGCAAGAATCATTGGCATTGCTACTCTGTTCTCGTTGATATTCTGGTCAGTAAGAACAATATGGCCCGCACCTGAACGAACCGCGTCCTCTGCTTCTGTCCTAATTCGATATAATTGAGCTTGGAGGGCCTCCTTTCCAGTACCTTTTTCAAAAGTACAATCTAATTTGGTCACCTCTGACTTGAAATTCTTTATTAATTCTTCCCACTGAGAGTTCCCCACAAAAGGGCTTTCCAAAGCTAAAATCTCTGATTGATTACTCCCTTCATCAAGGACATTTCGTAAATTTCCAAAACGGGTTTTTAGAGACATAACTCTAAATTCACGTAATGAGTCTATTGGGGGGTTCGTAACCTGAGAAAAATTTTGCCGAAAGTAATGTGATAATGGCCTATATCTTTCCGACAAAACCGCAGATGGAGTATCATCGCCCATTGACGCTAGGGTTTCCTTACCATCTTCTGCCATTGGAACCAAGATTTGCTCAATTTCTTCAATAGTATACCCGGCAGCTATCTGTCGTTTGCGCAGATCTTCTCCAAAATAGATTTGCTTTTCTTGAACACCAGATAGTTTGTTGTCTAGTTCTTTTATTTTCGCGGTCCATTCACTAAAAGGATGAGCCTCTGCAAGTTTATTCTTAATTTCCTCATCGTGGTATAACTTTCCAGCTGCCAGATCTACCGCAAGTAATTGTCCAGGTCCAAGCGCACCCTTTTCAGCACAATTAGCTTCATTAATAGGNACCATTCCAACTTCTGAACCTGCTATTAATAAATCATCGCCTGTTATTACGTATCGCATAGGACGCAAGCCATTACGATCTAAGCCAGCACATACCCAGCGTCCATCAGTCATTGCAAGAGCCGCGGGTCCATCCCACGGCTCCATAACCGAATTGCAATACGAATACATATCTCGCCATGACTGTGGAAGTTCTTTTGCCTGTTTTGACCAGCTTTCAGGGATCAACATTGTCTTTGCCATCGGGGCACTTCTTCCGGCCCTTACCAGAGCTTCAAATACCGCATCCAACGCGGCTGAGTCAGATGAGCCTCCCGGTATTATTGGTTTGATATCATCTGCCATTTCACCAAAGGCTGAGGATGCCATTCTTATTTCATGACTTTTCATCCAATTCACGTTGCCTTTTAGAGTATTTATCTCACCATTATGAGCTAACATACGAAAGGGTTGNGCCAGCCACCACTGCGGAAANGTATTAGTAGAATATCTCTGATGATATATAGCAAAGGTAGAAGTAAATCGTTCATCACATAAATCAGGATAAAAAACAGCGACCTGTTCTGCCAGCATCATCCCCTTATAAATAATCGAGCGACATGAAAGTGACGCTAGGTATAATTGGGAAACACCTGCCTGAGAAGCTGACTTTTCAATGCGACGCCTTATTACGTAAAGCTCCCGCTCAAAGGTGTCTTGATCGACGCCTTTAGAGTTAGAAATCAGGATTTGCTCAATCTCTGGTCGGGTTGCATTCGCTTTTTCACCAAGACAATCAGTTTTCACAGGAACATGGCGCCATCCGTAGATGTAGTATCCCATTCTTAATACCTCAGTTTCAACAATTGAACGACAGGTTTCCTGCGCACCAAAATCGGCCCNTGGAAGAAATACCTGACCAACAGCCATTAATTCATCTTTTCGAGGCTTATGCCCTGTTCGTTCTATTTGATCATAGAAGAAAGAGACTGGAATTTGCACATGAATACCGGCTCCATCACCAGTTTTGCCGTCTGCNTCNACTGCACCCCTATGCCAAATAGCTTTTAANGCATCAATTCCAAGCTCAACAACTTTTCTGCTGGGTTTGCCCTCGATTGATACGACCATTCCGACACCACAGGATGCATGTTCGAAGTTTTCACGATACAAGCTATTTTTGTGCATCCAAGAACGCTTGTTTGCCTCGTCTGTCGCCCAGTTTTTTNTAATTTTCTGCATCTGTATTTCCTTTTGAGCTCACATTAGGCCCTTGGTGGGCTGTTCAAATTCACTGTTCTATTCAGCTGCTATTACTGATTGATCTGTTAAATCTTTAATTATAGCATCTGCTGTATCCCTNCCATCTCGGATGGCCCATACAACAAGTGATGCNCCTCTTACGATGTCACCGATTGCGTAAACTCNATCNAGAGCNGTTCTACCNCTNCCNACTTCTACCTTTATNGTGCCCCATCGAGTGACTGGCAGTTCAGATTGATCCCATTCAGTTGTAGGATAGGTCTTCCGGTTCAAAGCCTAAAGCTTTTATCACCAAATCTGCAGGTTCATTGTAATCACTGCCGTCAATTTCTTCTGGAACTCGACGTCCAGTTGCATCGGGAGCACCTAAACGCATTTTGCGTCCAATCACTGCTTTCACCATGCCATGCCCAGTCTCGAGGTTCACAACATTTTCCCTTTTAGTATTTGAAGTAAATCCTTGCGGAGTAGTCAACCATTCGAAAATAACTCCCTCTTCTTCGGCATTTTGAACTTCTCTCTGAGAACCGGGCATGTTNTCCCGATCGCGCCGATACATNCATTTTACAGATTTTGCACCTTGACGGATTGCCGTTCTTACACAGTCCATNGCAGTATCGCCTCCACCAATTACAACAACCCTCTTTCCAGCCGCATTTAGTGTACCGTCATTAAACGATGGTACATTATCTCCAAAATTTATTTTGTTTGACGCGGTAAGATAGTTGAGAGCGTCAACAACACCATCTAAATTATTACCGGGGATGCTTAATTCTCTAAATTTGTAAACACCAGTTGCTATGATGACTGCATTATGTTTTTTTTGGAGCTCGGAAAAAGATAAATCCTCTCCGATTTTGCAATTCATAACAAAGTCAACACCCGATTTTTNTAAGTTGTCAATTCTACGAGCCACAATATCTTTTTCCAGCTTAAACCCTGGTATCCCGTAGGTTAATAATCCTCCNGCTCTATCGTAAAGGTCATAAACGCAAACTTTNANACCAGCACCTCGAAGACGCTCTGCTGCTGCCAGGCCACCGGGACCTGCTCCAATAATGCCAACAGTTAAATCAAGATCAGTGGATGGCTCAATTGGCCGAACCCAACCATTTTCCCACGCTAGGTCGGTGATGTATTTTTCTACGGCCCCGATAGTGACCGTGCCATGCCCTGATTGTTCGATGACACAATTNCCTTCACATAAGCGATCCTGCGGACATATCCTTCCNCANATTTCTGGAAAAGTATTCGTTTGTTGAGAGACTTCATAAGCTTCCTTNAGTCTACCTGTGGCTGTTAAATGAAGCCAATCTGGTATATTGTTGTGCAGTGGGCAGTGAGATTGGCAAAAAGGAACACCACACTGACTGCATCTGCTTGACTGTTCCTCTGCTTTCTCTTTGGCAAATTCAGAATAAATCTCCTGAAAATCCNTTTTCCGCTCATCAGCAATTCGTTTCGCTGGCATATCGCGATCAAACTTCACAAATTTCAACATTGGTTGAGTAGGCATTTTACTATCCTTCGAACGTAGAAATGTCGTATACATCGGTTCTATCAAAAATAAAAGTAAGAATTATTGACTTATTTTTATCTAAAATCAAAAAAAAATAGAAAAAGGGCTAGCATTTATGTTTTTTTAAGTCCGTTCCGGACCTAAAATGTCGCTTTTTTATTTTTATTTCACAAGTTAGAATCAATAAAAATACTAATCGGACCTCTCAATGTTACTACTTCACCTTGCATTGGTAGCAATTATCCAAGGACTAACGGAATTCCTTCCTATTTCCTCCAGTGCCCATTTAATTTTATTGCATCACGTAACTACCTTACCAGACCAAGGACAGACAATAGATATTGCAGTGCATTTTGGAACCCTAATAGCGGTCATTACTTATTTCAGGGAAGATAGTAAGAAAGTTTGGTTCGGCCTTATAAAGCTACTTCAAGGTAATGTTCTAACCGCTGATAGTTTTACTGCGCTATGCCTAATAGTTGCGACAGTCCCTGCTGTTATTTTTGGACTTGCAATCAAACTACTTGGTTATGACATTCTTATGCGGGACAGTATTTTATTAATTGGAATTACAATGACAGGCTTTGGATTCTTCCTTTGGTGGTCAGATAGCAAGGGGAAACAGACCACTGATGAAACGAATGTATCTTGGTCTCTAAAAAACTCTTTTAAGATCGGCTGCTGGCAAGCATTAGCATTAATTCCTGGCACATCACGATCAGGCATAACTATCTCAGCNGCAAGNCTTCTTGGATACAGCCGTGAANAAGCNGTTAACATTTCTATGTTACTATCCATACCTGTAATAATTGCAGCNACCGCTGTGTCAATAATGGACAATTACTTGAATGCTACTGAAATTGATTTTCAAGTTATCTTGATAGCTCTAATATTTTCCTTTAGCGCGGCATATTTGGCCATTGCAGTGATGCTAAAATTTTTAAAAACTTTNGGATTTTTACCATATATNATTTANAGGATCGTACTTGGTATTGCCCTNATTTTNTGGACCGTAATATAGTACTTGCAAGTAAGGCTTAAGAGGTCCAAATATAACCCAAACANGAACGGAGACCGTAATGGCAAAAAAAATTCTGCTTCTTAACGGNCCNAACCTTAATATGCTGGGCAAGAGAGATCCAAAGCTTTATGGAGATATCACCCTTAAAGATGTTGAAGAAACATGTGAAAAGCTCGCAAAACAAAACGGAATACAACTAGAAAGCAAACAGACAAATTACGAGGGAGAGCTTGTAGAGTTTATACATGCGGCTAGAGAGACTTCAGAGGCAATAATAATAAACCCCGGTGCATATTCACATACCTCCGTGGCAATTTTTGATGCATTGGAAATGTTCCAAGGGCCAATTGTTGAGGTTCATATATCAAATATNCATAAAAGAGAGAGTTTCCGCCATTATTCTTACGTTTCTCAGCGCGCTGATAGCGTGATCGTTGGGTGTGGAGTGCAAGGCTACGAGTTAGCCNTTTTACGTTTAGTCCAAATTTTGAAAGATACTTAGCATAGGATTAGCAGGCACTTCATAATAAAAGTATAGGTTAAAGCATCTATGATTTGGACCATTCCCAACATTTTAACTATCGCCAGGCTACTAGCCGCTCCAGGCGTCGCAGTTATGTTTTTATACTTTGATAGGCCTTATGCAGACTGGTTTGCTCTATTACTTTTTTTAATAGCCTCTGTTACTGACTGGTTCGATGGCTATCTAGCCCGTGTATGGCGCCAAGAGACTAAATTTGGAGCAATGTTGGATCCGATTGCTGACAAGGCAATGGTAGTAATTGCTTTAATGGTAATCGTAGGCTACTCAAGCATGTCACCCTGGCTTGTNCTCCCAGCCACNTTCATACTGTTTAGAGAAGTTTTCATATCTGGACTAAGAGAATTTGTTGGAAACAAAACTGTTGACTTGAAGGTAACTACTTTAGCGAAATGGAAAACAACGTCACAAATGCTCTCTATCGCTTTGCTTTTTGCACAAGGAGTGGTGGAGCATTACGTTTTAAAATATACCTCAAAAAAAGGTATTAATGGTGACAAAACTTCAAAAAACTCTGATATCGACAAGACGGCAGATTTAGACTTTGACTATTTATATTGGTTAGAAAATTTTGGTCTAGTTATGTTATGGATTGCGGCTATATTGACACTAATAACAGGTTTTGAATATTTCAAAAAGGCAATACCCGTACTCAGAGAGGGCAAATGATAAAGGTTTTATATTTTGCGTGGGTTAGAGAGCGCATCGGCGTTCCTTATGAAATGCTAGAAACACAATCTGGGACAGTTATGGAACTTGTTGAAGAGTTAAAGCAAAAGGAAGAAAGATACAAAGTTGCATTTTCGGATCTTTCCGCACTAAAAGTTGCCGTTGATCAAGAGCTCTGCGAATTTGATACAGAGTTAAATGGAGCTTTAGAAGTCGCATTTTTTCCTCCAATGACAGGGGGGTAAAGTGCGGGTATCTGTTCAATTAGATGACTTCGATATAGGCCAAGAGTTAGACTTATTTCGCAATGGCAAGTCAAATACAGGTGCAATTGTCTCATTTCAAGGAATAGTTCGAAATAATAGTGAAAACTCACTATTAAATATGGATATAGAGCAGTATCCGGGTATGACCCAGAAAGCAATTTCAAAGTACGTCANGACCGCAGTANAAAGGTGGTCACTNAACGATGCATTGGTTATTCATAGACATGGGAAGCTTTTTCCAGGTGATCAAATAATGATGGTTGCTACTGCTGCGATGCATCGTCATGACGCCTTTCAGTCAGCTGAATTTTTGATGGACTACCTAAAGAGCAGAGCACCTTTCTGGAAAAAAGAAATAACAAAGCAAGGTTATCATTGGGTCGAGTCTGTATTAGACGACGAAAAAGCCNTAGAGCGGTGGTAAAAAATNNNTTTATTTTTTATCTTTTTTAGTTTTTTGTGATATTTCTTTTAAATTTTCGATTTCCACTCTGGCGTTGTGCAAACCGTCCATTGTTGCTTTAAGCTCAGCCTGAGCTTGAGCTAATTTANTTGTNAGCTCTGTGTCACGTTTTTTTAACTGATNAACAATAAGNGCATGATCAGTCTCTGNTTTGTGAAAAGATTCGGCCATTAACCGGTCACCAGTTGGAGTTCTGGAAGACTTATGAGACAATTTTTCGATTAAAATACGTGCAAGCCATCCCAAAGAGAAAGTTATAAAAAGAACAATCGATGTAAAAATAATTAACTCAATCTGGCTCATTAGTTACCTACATTAATTACTAATATCATCTTCAGGTGATACCGTAGTACCCATAGATTTATCGAAAGGTGTAAATTCTATTCTTCTATTTATTTCTCGACCTTGCTCTGTATCATTTGATGCAATCGGCTGACTTTCCCCATAGCCTTTCGCTATAATATTTTTCGTTAAAACACGCCGCCGCTGNANTTCAAACAATACAGAATTTGCTCTTGACTGTGACAAATTCAAATTCATTTGCTCTCTTCCTTGACTATCAGTATGNCCTCCNATTTCCAAACGGATATCACCACAGTTGAGCAAAATTTTTGCTATATCATCAAGGGTCTCATGTCCAGCAAGNTCAACTCGGTCAGAACCGGGTTCAAACTTAATTTTTCTTACCCGTAAAGTTTCTTCAATTTTATTAACACACTGAGACGCAGTTAAACTATCGTCCNCGGGTTTAGGCATATCAATATAGTCAACTGATANTGATAGACGTTGATCATAACCAATTTTATCTCCAACAACCTTAGTTATTTTAGCAGAAGAGAATTTTTTATAAGTTTTACCTCTAATCTCTATTAAATTTGGAGTTACGTTAAGTATCCCATTCTTTAACTCTCGAAGCCCCTCTAAACCTGCAATAATTCTGAAACCCCAATCATCAGGAAGTGATCCTACTTTATAAAGTGAGATTGATGCATTTTCAGAGCCAAAGCGCACCTTGGCAAAATTAGCAACGAGTTCTTTATCCAACTCCTCACCGATAGGGCCCACAATTTTTAAAAGACCTTCAGGACTTAAAGTGGCTACAACCCTATTGGATGAAAGATCGCTACCTCCATCATTTGACAGCTTTATAAAAGACAAAACAAACTCGGGTGGCAAAGTGTTTGATATAGAATTTAAAATTTCTGTATATTCTTTTTCAGGGAAGGAATGATCTAAAATAACAGAAATGTTGAGATTATCGAATACTACTTTTGCGTTCACAAGTTGTGGTGAAATTTTAAAAGCCTTTTCTAGTGCTTCAGCCCACTGCGGACTAGGCTCCCCAAGTCCAACTAAACATTCTTGTACAGCCTTAGCACTAAGTTTTTCAGCAATTTCAGCAATCAGATTCTTACTTTTTTCATCGGCCACTACACAATCCGAATACTGCAATAACCCATTGTTAATCTCGATCTGAAAGGTAAAAGGCGAGATTAGTTCCCGAGGTTGATAAAAAGAGATTTCAACAGGTAAGTTGGATGGAGCTCGGGATTTAATANATTCTTTGAGTTTTCCGTGANTANGGTTGTCACTGGCTATACCTTCGACAAAAAGCTGTTTACCATCTGTTTCAATTTTTCCAAGTTTTATCACATCTACCAAAGATAATGCGTAAGAAGTGATCAATTCCCAGTTCAAAGTTGAAGCCACATCCGTTTGATCAATGATAATATGGTACTCCTCACTTTTCGACGACTTTGTTTTTAGCATTTCTTCAAAGTCAAAAGAATCAAATCCTTTCGGAAAACTNCCAATAAAAAATACTTTCCCAATGGACTTTAATATTTTTAAGTTTATCTCGCCTGTCTTATTATTGGAACTTTCTAAATGAGATATATTGTCGATTAACCGCTGACCAGTAACCATAGAACGCCCAAATTTTACAGCCTCAATTCTTTCAAAATCTGACGGTGCATCACCATGCAAGAAAAGCAGCAATCCATCAGCATTTATTTTAACCCAAGAGTATCCAGCCTCATGGAGGGCTGATTTAAGATAATTCTTAGAAGAAACCTCAATAAACTTTGAAAAAATACTGGCTGCCAAGACCGAAATACACGCAGCAAGAACAAAAAGAAAATAATTAAATTTATACGAGAAATTGAACATTTGCNGGTCACAATAGCAAAAAACTTGGTAGACTTAAATGAAGTAATTTAAAACAGAATCGAAATACTTAAAAATATTACCGGGATAAAGCCAGCGTTCCGATTAGAACGAAAGCTATCTAATAAACTTTGACCATTATGGATATCGAGATTAATCACTTGACGTACCATATGGAGGTAAAAAAATAGAGCTCCAGTAAGTGCAATAAACNTCTGCAGACCGCTTATTGAAAACAGAAATGACAAGATCATTAATCCCGCTGCTAAAGTAGCGAAAATAAATAACCAACTTTTAGTACTATCTGCAAACAAAATTGCAGTTGATTTAACACCAACTAATGCGTCATCTTCTTTATCTTGATGCGCATAAATAGTATCATAAAATAACGTCCAAAAAATTCCTGCTAAATAAAGTATAATACAGGGCCAGGTCAAAAAATTTGTGGATGCCGCAAACGCTAAAAGCACACCCCAATTAAATGCAATACCTAAAAAGAACTGTGGCCACCAAGTAAATCTTTTAGCAAAAGGATAAATAGCAACAGGTAATATTGCTATAAAACCCAGTATAATTGCAGTAGTGTTAAACGTCAGCAATATGAACAAGGCCATCAAAGCTTGAGCAACCATCCAAAACGCTGCCTTTTTTACACTAACGGAACCACTAGGGATTGGTCTAAGTTTTGTTCGCGCAACTTTGGCATCAATTTTACGATCATTAATATCGTTCCATGTACACCCAGAACCTCTCATTAAAACAGCNCCNACTGCACAGCCCACAAAAATCCATAAATCGTTTAATTTTGGGGACCCAGTGTTAAGTATACCTATTAGCAGTCCCCACCAGCAAGGCAGTAACAAAAGCCAGGTACCAATTGGACGATCCATTCTCGATAACTTTAAAAAAGGTCGGGACCAAATTGGAGCATGAACATCTACCCAATTATTATCAACTGCGTCAAATATTTGATCCTTCGCCTCTGGTAATGGCTCCAAATGGGGCATAGACTATCATCCGATATGAATAAAATTAGACTCTTTGTAGATCACACTTTAGGGGAAGCGCAATCAGTTCCGTTGAACAAGGACCAAGCTCATTATATTTTTTCAGTAATGCGCAAGCGCACGGGTGACTTAATTCTGATTTTTGATGGAAATAATGGAGAGTGGCTCGCATCTATAAATGAAATTTCAAAGAAAAATGGAAACTTGCTCTGCATAAAGCAAACAAAACCACAAATTAATCCTCCCGACTTATGGCTCTATTTTTCTCCTCTAAAAAAAACTCGTACTGATTTCATAATAGAAAAAGCAACTGAACTTGGGGTTAGAAAAATAATACCAATTCAAACGGAACACACAAATGCTGACCGAATTAGGATTGATAGACTAAATGCACATGCAAGAGAGGCAGCAGAACAATGTGGAGGTACTTACATCCCCAAAATCTTGGAATTACAAAAACTAAACGAAGCACTAAAAAATTTCCCATCTGACAGGAAACTTCTATTTTGCGATGAAGAATTAAAGCAATCCAAGGTTAAATTTAAAAGTTTGGCGAAGGGGAAATGGTCGATACTGATCGGCCCAGAGGGTGGTTTTTCTGACATTGAGAGAAATCACCTTTTAGCACTAGAATTTACCCATAGAATAAGTCTTGGACCAAGAATTTTGCGGGCGGATACAGCAGCTGTTACTGCAATTTCATTGTGGCAAAATTATCTTGGCGACTGGTAATGAAACAAAATTCTTTGTTACATATTTTGCTTATTTGGCGAGAAACTATTATTGCAATAATCTTTGCTGCAGTTGGTTTGTACTGGATATTAAATTCATTCGCTGTGCTTCATACTATCGGATATGGAGTTTTATTAACCGGAATGGCTTTGGCATATGCAAGCTATCAACGTACAAGGTTCAAGAGAACAGAGACTGGGACCGGAATAGTCGAATTCATAGAAGGACAAATTAGTTACTTCGGCCCCGAAACCGGCGCTATATTTTCAATAAATGATATAAAACGCCTTATTCTGGATAAATCTAAATACTCTAGCAAATGGATAATAGAAAATACCGCAGGTTATCAAATAGAAATACCAACAAATGTAGAGGGCCACGAGGTATTATTTGATGTTTTTAATAGCCTTGAAGGTTTTCCAATTCACAAAATGTTAGAAACATTATCTTCTAAACAAAGCATTAGGACTGTTCTTTGGNAAAAATAAGACTATGATTGCGATGTTTAAGTTAATGTAACAAAAGCGTTAGATTACGTGTAAATTTTTAATAAAGAATTAAGGTCAAATTATGTCGATTCCCCAATCTGGTGGCGGTCTTGTTGAGCACTACGATCAGTTAGTGCAATACCTGTCTGACGGATGCAAACCCAGATCTGACTGGAAAGTTGGAACCGAACATGAAAAATTTGGTTTCTTTAAAGATACGTTAAAGCCNATACCATATAATGGTAAAGGTTCGGTAAAATCATTATTAGTCGGTTTAAAAGATAATTATGGCTGGGAACCTGTATTTGAGGCAGGCAATATTATTGGCCTTACAAAGGATGGTGCNAACGTTTCACTTGAACCTGGTGGACAGCTTGAGCTCTCGGGGGCTCCCTTAGCCAGTATCCATGAAACTTGTGATGAGGTTAATACGCATTTAAGCCAGGTAAAGAATATTGCTGACAAGTTAGGTATAGGCTTTATTGGACTAGGAGCAGCTCCTACGTGGAAACATCACGAAATGCCTTTAATGCCCAAAGGTAGGTACCGACTTATGACAGACTATATGGATAAAGTTGGTACTATGGGTAAAACAATGATGTACCGAACATGCACCGTTCAAGTGAATTTAGACTTTGAGTCTGAGTCCGATATGGTCAAGAAAATGAGAGTTGCAATAGCACTGCAACCTGTAAGTACTGCTCTATTTTCCAATTCGCCATTCTTTGAGGGAAAACTTACTAATTGCAAAAGTTGGAGAAGCCGCGTTTGGAGAGATCTTGATGCATCGCGCACTGGAACAATTCCTTTTATTTTCAAGCCAACGTTTGGATTTGAAAGATGGGTTGAATATGCCCTAGACGTTCCAATGTATTTCGTTTACCGCGATGGGAAATACATAAATGCATTGGGCCAGTCTTTTCGAGATTTTCTTAAGGGAAAACTACCTGCATTACCAAATGAGTTACCAACCTTAAATGACTGGGCTGATCATCTTACGACAATATTTCCTGAAGCCCGCTTAAAAAAATTTATAGAAATGCGTGGAGCGGATGGAGGACCATGGCGCAGCCTTTGTGCACTTCCCGCGCTGTGGGTTGGTTTGTGTTACAATCAGTCCTCGTTAGACGCAGCATGGGATCTTGTTAAAACATGGACAAGTCAGACACGAGAAGAGCTTAGGGTAGAAGCCGCAAATAAAGGCCTGCATTGCAAAGTCGGTAACATTAAAATGATCGAATTAGCTAGGGAAGTAATAGCCATTGCCAATGAAGGTCTAAAAGCTCGCTGTATTCCTAGTTCTAACTTAAAATTCCCAGATGAAACTCATTTTCTAGATGCGCTAAATGAAGTTGTTGAAAGTGAGCGTACGGCTGCCGATAAATTAATCGAACTTTACAGAAACAATTGGAACCAGGATGTTTCCAAAGTATTCGATCAGCATAGTTACTAATATTACGTGTGTTCAATTAAAGTTAATCGGTATGCACAGTAATAAAATTAGTATTGCTAAGCATGCGAATATAAATCCTAACCCAAATGGCTTTAAACTAACATTCCAGCTTCTTTTCACGATTTGAGGTTCTGGATTAGACTGTTTAATCAATGCCTGTTCTACCAGGCTAGGTAATCTAGGTCCGAAGCGAGCCAAAACTTTTAGTGTGGTTGTCAAATCATTCAGTACTGCAGCCGGGCCCAAGTTAGATTTAATATACCCCTCGACAATCGGACGGGCAACTTCCCAGATATTTATTTGAGGATTTAAAGATCTAGCTACGCCTTCAACGACTACCATTGTCCGCTGCAGTAATATAAGTTCTGTGCGCGTTTCCATGCCAAAACGCTCAGTAACCTCAAATAGATAACTTAAAAGCCTACCCATTGATATATTGGATGCATCCATACCAAAAATTGGCTCCCCTACGGCACGCAGAGCCCGTGCAAACTCATCTACATCCTGATCTTGTGGAACATATCCCGCTTCAAAATGCACTTGCGCAACACGCTTGTAATCCCTTTTTATAAAGCCAAACAAGATTTCGGCGTAAACACGCCTGGTGTACTCATCAATATGCCCCATGATTCCAAAATCGAAGGCCACAATATCTCCGCTACTAGACACTTTAAGATTTCCTTGATGCATGTCCGCGTGAAAGAAGCCATCGCGAAGAGCATGGTTCAAAAACATATGCAAGACCCTATCACCAAGCTCACTGAGGTTATGACCAGCTGCAGCTAGTGCATCTACATCTCCCATCGGCACCCCATCAGCCCAATCTAAAGTCATCACTCTACGACTAGACAAACTCCAGTTAACTGAGGGTACAGAAAAACCCTTGTCTTCTTTGATATTTGCCAAAAATTCGGATGCAGACGCACTCTCTAGTCGTAAGTCCAGTTCTCCCCGAACAACACCATCGAAATGAGCTATCACGTCCATCGGTTTCAATCGGCGCGATTTGGCAGACACAAACTCAACTAACCTTGCAGCAAAATAAAAGGTATCTAGATCTTTTTGAAACGCTCGTTCTATTTCCGGCCTTAAAACTTTTATAGCAACACTCTGTCCAGTGTCTTTCAATTCGCCCCGGTGCACCTGAGCAATCGATGCTGCCGCAACGGGTTCTGAAAAATCGCTAAATACATCATCAGCATCAAGACCGATCTCCGACTTAAAACTTTGCTTTGCAACATCAGTAGAGAAGGGAGGTAACCGATCTTGTAAAACACGTAGTTGCTCAGCGAGTTCTGGGCCCACAACATCTGGACGCGTAGACAGTATTTGACCAAATTTAATGTAAGCGGGACCCATCGCTGTCAGGGCTCGAGGAGCTGGCGGTAAGGATTGATCTCCTCTTCGACCTAAAAACTGAAATGGCCAAACAATAAACCTTGCAGCAAACTTTAAGGTTCTAGGTGCATCTAGAGCATTTAATATTACTGGCATAGCGCCGGTGCGCTCAAGAGTTGCGCCAGTACGAATTAACCGCAAAATATTATGAGGCCCACGCATTTAAATTTTCCACCCAGAGTGCAAACAGGCCACTCCCATCGTTAAATTACGATATTTTGTTTTCTCAAAACCAGCACCGTTCACAAGTTTCATAAAATCTTCTTGATTTGGAAACTTCCTAATGCTTTCGACAAGATACTGATAACTACTTCTATCACCNGCGATTATTTGCCCTAGTCTTGGTATCACGTTAAATGAATATCTATCATAGCCCCATTGCAATAAATCGTTTGGAATATGGGAAAACTCAAGAACCATAATTCTACCGCCTGGCTTCAAAACCCGATATGCCTCAGATAAAGCTANTTTTGGGTCNGTAACATTACGTATCCCAAAACTAATAGTGTAGACGTCGAAAGTGTCNTCTTCGAAAGGAAGNGCCATAGCATCCCCAACAACCCACTCGAGCTGCCCAGACAGGCCAACCGTTTCGGCTCTTTTTCTTCCCTCTGCTAGCATTGGTTCAGTTAAATCCAAAACTGTAGCATTTGCATTTCTAGCACGCTTAAGAAAGCGGAATGAAATATCACCCGTGCCTCCTGCGACATCTAACAAGGACTGAGACCCNCTAGGNGCTAACCAGTCCATCATCGCATCCTTCCAAACCCTGTGTATTCCCAAAGACATCAAATCNTTCATGACATCATATTTTGATGCAACCGAACTAAAGACACTTTGNACTTTTTCAGCTTTGTCTTTTTCTAATATGGTTTCAAAACCAAAATGAGTTGTATTTTCTTTTTTGTCTGACATTGCTCCAAGCCGAAAACATTTTATGTTACTTATAGTTTAGTTACGGCGCGATACAATGCGCTNATGCATTTATGAGATAGATTTATGCCTGAATTACCAGAAGTTGAAACCGTTTTACGGGGTATTTCTCCATTTATGGAAGGTAATGAAATTNAATATGCTGAAGTAAATAGGCCAGACCTTAGNAAACCATTTCCNAATAATCTTGCGAAGCGCTTAAAAAATCGCAAGATAAATTTTTTGCACCGAAGGTCAAAATATATACTCNTTGATTTATCAGACGGGGAAACTTTAATTATGCACTTGGGAATGTCAGGACGAATTTTGATTTCTCAAAATGTTACGGGTAATTTCCACCATAATTCAAGTCACACCCAGAAGCATGACCACTTTGTTTTGCATTTGAAGGATAACCACATGGTTACCTTTAATGATCCTAGGCGATTTGGCGTTATTGATTTACTTGAAACAAAGTCATTAGAAATAAGCAGCATGCTAAGCCACATTGGGCCAGAACCATTNAGCAATAGGTTCAATGANGAATATTTTATAAATGTCATGAGGGGTAAAAAAACTAATNTAAAATCAGCGCTACTGGATCAGCGTNTTGTTGCTGGCCTTGGCAATATATATGCTTGCGAAGCATTATTCCGGGCCGGNATATCCCCNAAACGCCAAGCATTTAGTATATCACACAAGAGGCTCGGCTTTCTTGTNCCTATAATCAAGGAAATACTAACGGAAGCAATATCATCAGGCGGTTCCTCATTAAGGGATTTTCGTAATTCCGCCGGAGGCTTGGGCTATTTCCAGCATANGTTTGAGGTCTATGGAAGAGAAAATCAAAATTGNTATAACACNCAATGTACCAGAAAAATAAAACGTATTATTCAGGCAGGCCGCTCAAGTTTTTATTGCAGTAATTGCCAAAGATAACTTGAGTCTTTTGACAGAAATGATAAAAAAACCTCTCATAAATGCTACGAAGGACAGAGCTTATGGCTTACGAGACAATCATAGTTGATGTTGAGGATCACGTTTGTGTTATAACACTTAATCGTCCTGAGGCACTAAATGCACTTAGCAAAGAACTTCTTGAAGAGCTTGCAGAAGCCTTAGAAGAAAGTCAGAAAAATGACAAAATTCGTTGTATAGTAATCACAGGCTCCGAAAAAGCATTCGCAGCAGGTGCTGATATAAAAATGATGCAAGANAAGAACTTTTCTGAGGTGTTTTTGGAAGACCTATTCACNAGCGAAGCCGATAGGATTTCTAGAATTAGAAAACCAATAATTGCGGCTGTGTCTGGCTATGCATTAGGCGGTGGATGTGAACTGGCAATGATGTGTGATTTCATAATTTGCTCAGATACGGCTAAATTTGGCCAACCTGAAATTAATCTAGGGATCTCTGCTGGATTAGGTGGCACACAAAGGTTAACACGTTTTGTTGGCAAGTCCAAAGCAATGGAAATGAACCTGACAGGACGATTAATGGAAGCAGAGGAAGCCGAACGATGCGGATTAGTTAGCAGAGTTGTGCCAGCTAAAAAACTCCTCGAAGAAGCCATATCTGCCGCTCTCAAGATATCTGAAAAATCATTGCTTACTACAATGGCAGTTAAAGAAATGGTAAATAGAGCATACGAATTACCATTAGCAGAGGGATTGCGATTTGAGCGAAGAGTTTTTCACTCATTGTTCTCAACAGAGGATCAAAAGGAAGGAATGGCCGCATTCAGTGAAAAACGGGATGCTCAGTTCCGAGATAGATAACAAAAAAGCACTAATTTATCAGTAGACATGTTGACTCGAATACAAGAGACGCATAAAGAGCAACGGAATTTGTGAAACATAAGGTTCGATAAATGGCAAATACGCCTCAGTCAAAAAAGCGTGCAAGACAAAATGAGCGAAAGCTAGAGGTCAACAAAGCGCGTCGATCAAGGATACGTACATTTCTAAAAAAAGTAGAGGAAGCTATAACTTCAGGTGATAAGAGCGCCGCGAATATAGCGTTAAAATCCGCTCAGCCTGAGCTAATGCGTGGCGTTACGAAAGGTATTTACAAGAAAAATACTGCTGCAAGGAAAATGTCACGGCTTTCATCTAGAGTCAAAAGCCTAACTTGATAAATAGTGAGATGTAATTTTTTAAGGACGCAATTCGCGTCCTTTTTTTTGATGCATACTTTTTACAACAATCAGAGATTCTCTCCATTTTTTTTTGAGTCAAGTCTTAAGTTCTGTTGAATGATTCAAAAAACACTTGTTAAGGTCTTTACAGCGAGTCGTTCGCCTGGGGGGTTCAGTTAATTAGGAGTTGTCTGCCAAACTTCACCTAACTTCTGGCCAATCTAAAATTTTGTAACATCGCTAGCGGAGTTTATCTTCGCCAAGCTTGATCTGTGTACATTCTTTAGCCGGTAGCGACGCCTCTTCAGCTTTTAAGCTGGGACACAACTGAAGTTTTGGGAATTAAAAAATGAACAATGATTTATGGGGAAAAATTCAAGAGGAACTTCAGGAAACAATAGGAAAAAATAACTTCACTAATTGGATTTCACCACTAAAATTCTCAGAAGTAGTTGATGGCGTTGCAACATTTAAGGTGCCAACAACTTTTTTAGGTAATTATGTTTCTCAAAATTTTGGTGATATAATTCTATTCAAACTCAATAGTGTTGATAAAGGTATAACACGGATTTCCTTTAAAGTTAGTGATACCGTTTCACCAAAAAAATCTGAAGCTAAGAATGAATTAAAAGTTGCAAAGNCTGCTGTAAATCGGTCTGAAGTTATACCTGGAGCCCCTTTGGACCCAAGGTTTACTTTTGATAGTTTTATTGTTGGAAAACCAAATGAGCTGGCTCATGCTGCGGCAAGAAGAGTTGCGGATGGCACTTCTGTAACTTTCAATCCACTGTTTTTGTACGGTGGAGTAGGGTTAGGCAAAACACATTTAATGCACGCTATAGCATGGGAATTATCGAATAAAAGACCAGATTTAAATGTTTTATATCTATCGGCAGAACAATTTATGTACCGCTTTGTACAGTCACTGCGTGAACGAAAGATGATGGATTTCAAACAAATCTTCCGATCAGTAGATATACTGATGGTAGACGACGTTCAGTTTATTGCAGGGAAAGATAGCACTCAGGAAGAGTTTTTTCATACTTTCAACGCTCTGGTTGATCAGGGAAAACAGATTATAATTTCAGCAGATAGGGCCCCTGGCGAAATAAAAGGACTCGAAGAAAGGATTAAAAGCAGATTGCAGTGTGGTTTAGTTGTAGATTTACACCCAACTAATTATGAGCTGCGACTTGGAATTCTNCAATCCAAAGTGGATATGTATAGCAAACAGTATCCAGATCTCAGTTTTGATCCNGAAGTTTTAGAGTTTTTAGCTCTTCGAATATCAACAAATGTNAGNGTCCTTGAGGGGGCANTGACTCGTTTATTTGCATTTGCATCCTTGGTTGGTCGCCATATAACTTTGGAAGTCACGCAAGACTGTCTTGCGGACGTNCTTAGAGCCTCNGAAAGGAAAATTACAATTGAGGAAATACAACGTAAAGTTTCTGAGCATTACAATATTCGCCTATCAGATATGATTGGACCAAAACGGTTAAGAACTTATGCGCGCCCCCGGCAAATTGCTATGTATTTATCCAAAAACCTTACGAGTCGCAGCCTGCCAGAAATAGGAAGAAGATTTGGAGGGCGGGATCATACAACTGTAATGCACGGTGTTAAGCGAATTGAGGAACTAAAAATCCAAGATGGCCAGGTTGCAGAGGACGTTGAAATCTTACGCCGCGCACTCGAAGCTTAAGACTANTTATTANGTANAGATAAATATCACANTTCTGNTCCATACTGNGANTTCTATTAAATNATAGAAAACACTTGAGCAGGTCATAAAATNGTTTAACCTNACATTCCNAATATTTTNACATAGGAGCAGAGGGAATGAAATTAAGCATAGAGCGAAATACCCTTTTGAAAGCTGTATCGCATGCTCAATCAGTAGTTGAGCGTCGNAATACAATTCCTATTCTTGCCAATGTATTGATCGAAGCGGAGAATGATAAGGTTCAATTTAGAGCCACAGATTTAGATGTGGAAATAGTCGATCGAGTGCAAGCTAAAGTTGATCGTACTGGCTCAACAACAGTTTCAGCCGTTTTGTTGCATGAAATTGCTCGCAAACTGCCCGATGGCGCACTGATCGAACTTACAGCCGATGCAGCGAATGGAAGGCTTACAGTGGAAGCAGGGCGATCAAATTTTTCTCTAGCTACCCTGCCTAAAGAAGACTTTCCAGTAATGGCTTCATCAGAATACNCAGCAAATTTTTCCGCAAAATCTGGNGATCTTCGTCGATTNTTTGATAAATCTAGNTTTGCTATTTCAACCGANGANACAAGATACTACTTAAATGGTGTTTACATGCATGCNGCNACCTTTGAAAATTCAAAAGTNNTAAGGTGCGTGGCTACTGATGGGCATAGGCTTGCAAGGGTAGATGCCAGTTTGCCTAACGGAGCAGAAGAATTACCAGGTGTAATAATTCCTAGGAAAACTGTAGCAGAAATACGAAAATTCTTAGATGACGATGAAGTCCAAATNGCTGTTTCAGTTTCTGANACAAAGGTTCGNTTTGCAACACCTGATATTACTTTAACATCGAAAGTAATTGAAGGAACATTTCCTGATTATACTCGCGTAATTCCCGCATCCAATGAAAAGAAGTTAGAAGTCGACGCCGACGAATTCGCAAAGGCCGTTGACAGAGTTTCTACTGTATCATCAGAAAGATCACGGGCTGTAAAACTTTGTTTAGAAGACGATCAGCTTACTTTGATTGTCAATTCTCCAGATAGTGGAGCAGCAGAAGAACAGGTGGCAGTTGCTTATANCGACGAGCGTTTGGAAATAGGCTTCAACGCTAAATATTTGCTCGAAATATCTGGTCAAATTGACAAGGAAAATGCTATATTTATGTTTAACTCCTCTGGAGATCCTGTTCTAATTAGAGAGGGCAATGATTTATCAGCAGTCTATGTCGTAATGCCAATGAGAGTTTAGTGGTTTACTTTTATATAAGGTTTTGACTTGCATATTAGTCAGCTGACATTATCACATTTTCGATCTCACAAATATACACAGNTTCAAGTTGAAAGTGGTCCAGTAGCTTTATTTGGANGCAACGGTGCTGGAAAGACAAATTTANTTGAAGCAATTTCGTTACTGTCTCCAGGGAAAGGTATCAGAAAAGCTAATACGGCTGATTTAAGCAAAAGTCCTGATAATATTGGGTGGAAGTTAAATGCAGAAGTAGTATCGGGTGTTAGTTCNAATTTGATTGAAACCTCTTGGGAGACTACCTCATCTCGAATAGTGAAAATAAATGATAAAGTCGTCAAGCAAAACGATTTAGCAAAAGTATTTCGAGTTGTTTGGTTATTACCGTCCATGGATCGACTATGGCTAGAAGGAGCGGACGGTCGGCGTAAATTTCTTGACCGGCTTACTCTAAGCTTTTTTCCAAAACACGCAGATTGTGTTTTGAACTATGAGAAAGCTATGCGCGAAAGGAACCGTCTTCTTAAGGAGAAAATGACTGATGATGTCTGGTACAAAGCATTAGAACGCCAAATGGCTCAAAATGGCCTTTTAATTCAATCGAACCGCATTGCCGCATTAAAAAAAATAAGTTCAGCACAAGAAAATTCGACTACTACGTTCCCTATAGCTGAACTATCTTTATCGAAAACAAACGGTGATTTAACAACCGATGAGGATGAATTTGTCAAAGCACTATCAGAAAACCGCCAACTTGACGTAATGGCGGGCCGCACACTGATCGGACCTCATCGCTCAGATATGGAAGCCACTTACAAAGAAAAAGGTATTTCTGCAAAAGACAGTTCAACTGGAGAGCAAAAAGCGATGCTTATATCAATAGTATTAGCTAATGCCCGAGCTCTAAAACTAGAACTTGGATATCCTCCAGTAATACTATTAGACGAAATATCAGCCCATTTAGACATAGACAGACGAGGCGCATTATATNAGGAAATAAATGCTCTCGGAGCTCAAGCNTGGATGACTGGTACAGACAAAAATCTATTTTCTGAATTTGGATGTAAAGCGAAATATTTTCATGTGATTGAAAGCTCAGGAATTTCAGATATTAAAGAAGTAGATTTCTCCGTTGATTAAATAAATGTTTAATCATATGGGTCCTGACATGTCTATATCGATCAGTGAACTAACCTTTTACGCTTTTGGAATATTTGTCCTTTTTCTTACACCGGGACCAGTGTGGNTAGCAATAATTTCTAGGTCGATTTCAAGTGGTCTTAAGGGAGCGGCTCCGCTAGCCGCTGGGGTCGCAATTGGCGATATAATATGGCCGTCTTTAGCAATTGCAGGAAGTGCTGCTTTGGCCGCTTCATATATCAATTTTCTGTTATACCTTAAATATATAGCAGTAATTATATTTGTGATATTGGGCATCAATTTAATAAAAGATCAAAATTCAAATGTTAAATCTCAAGACATTNAGTTTCATAAAAAAAGCGAGTTAGCTGGGTTTACTGCAGGACTACTAGTTATAATTGGAAATCCCAAAGCTGCTTTATTCTACCTTGGGATACTTCCAGGGTTTTTTAATCTTACTGAGTTGACACTCATAGACTGTGCAGCCATCGCATTAGTATCGGCACTAATACCATTTATAGGCAATCTCGCATTAGCAGTGATGATAGAAAAATCTCGAGCAATATTGAAGCTCTCCTTCTGCCATGAAAAAACTCAATACCCTTTCTGGGTGCTTATTGATTTTTGTTGGATTATTAATATTTTTTGACGCCTATAAAAGCCATTTATAGTTTGGCATAATAAAATCTTACTTTAAGTCCACCATGATTAATTGGCTCACTNACAAATGAAAACTTTATTTGAGTTGTCTGCGCCAGTGAACCATCCGCGGTAATCAGTCCAACTCGCCAACCATTGAATTTGGATTTGAGCACCATTCCTATTTTAGCATATAACGCATATAATATTTTTTTATCACCTATTCTCCCTCCATATGGAGGATTAAAAATTACCAGACCGCACTGGTTCGACAAAGGAGACAGATCGCTGATTGATTGGGATTCAAAATTTGTAATATGACTTACATTTGCTAATTTTGCATTTTTTATTGAATTTTTTATCGCTCCATCATCACGATCATAGCCAAATAGATTTAGTTCAAGCCTGGGGATTAATTTTTGATCTTTNAAGATNGTCTTAAAAGCCTTGGGATCGAATGATTTTAACTTTTGAAAGCTAAAACCCCTTCTTCTGCCCGGCGCCACTCCAATTGCAATCTCTGCAGCTTCAATCACGAAGGTACCGGAACCACACATTGGATCAATTAAGGGCTGTGCTGGGTCAAAATCGCACATTTTTAAAAATGCCGATGCCAATGTTTCGCGCATTGGTGCTTTGCCAGTAAATGACTTATAGCCTCTTTTATGTAAGCCTTCACCGGTACTATCAATACTTATTTTCACCAAATTTTTTTCTATTCGCACCTTTATGCAAATATCAGCATCTTTTGAAATTCTGTTACCTACTGAATTTACTATTGCATTTTCTATTCTTTCAGCAGCAGCACGTGCATGATATATTTTTGATTTTCGGGATACTACTTCCACTCTTACTGGATGCTGTGCTTTTAGGTATTTTGGCCAAGGGAATTTACAGGCCCTCTTATCTAATTGTGCAAGATGTAAAGCATAAAATTCTCCCAATCTCACTAAAATACGAGTGGCAGTTCTTAAAAGGACATTCGCACGCCAAACTTGAAACCAATCACCAATAAATTCAACACCGCCTGTGATAGGCATGAGGTTTTTAAATTCCAGTTCTTGTAATTCTGTAGTGAGAACTTTCTCCAAACCNGGGCTACAAACGGCTAGCAGTTCAAATTTACTTNTCTCAGCTATAANANTACTCCGAATACTAAAAGAAGTTTCTTTAAAAAGTATTATTTTATAAGATCACTTGATCATACTTTGAAATGTTGTGCATAAATAACTTATGATCAACTTAATAAAAGTATTATTATTTGCAACTTTAATAATTCCAAATTTGGCCATATGCGAAAAAGCGCAAGTACTTGTATTTGCCGCTGCCAGTACAAAAAATGCACTGGACGCNGTAATAAAAGACTACAATGCTCACACAAACACAGAAATTTTACCTGTATATGGAAGCTCCGCTACCCTTGCGAAACAAATAGAGTTCGGTGCGCCAGCTGATATTTTTCTAAGTGCTAACCTTCCTTGGGTAGACCATCTCATAGAACAGGATATAATTCAGGCTAGAAACACAAAAAATATTNTAAAAAATAAATTAGTTTTAATTACAACTGACCAAACAATTCAAGAAATTGAAGACTTGACCTCTACTGACTTTTCTCAATTGCTTCAAAATGAAAAAATAGCAGTTGGAATGGTGTCTTCTGTCCCTGCCGGCATTTATAGTAAGCAAGCCCTAAAATACTTAAATCAGTGGAATGCTATCTCATCACAGGTAATTCAGGCAGATAACGTGCGGACTGCGCTTCAATACCTTCTCTCAAGAAATGTAGTGTTTGCAATAGTATACGCGAGTGATGCAAAATTATTTCCCGAGTTAAAGGTTATTGGTATTTTTGACGATTTCACCCATGACCCAATAGTATATCCTGCATCACTTATAAATATTGGATCAGAAGAAGCCGATCTATTCTTTAAATATCTTGTACAATCCGAAACACTGAAGGTTTTTGAAGAATATGGTTTTCTAATATCAGCACACGACTAGATCAACCCTTTATTTTCCAGCATCGCTAACGCCCTATTGCTAGCCCCTGCGTAAATCTTAAGAAACTTCTCAAATTTATCCCTAGAAAACCTAACCCATAGATGATTACTCTAAATGGGTTAGGCTTATTTTTAATTACGCGGAACTTTAGTCAAACCGATCTGCATTCATTACCTTTACCCAAGATGATATAAAATCTGAAATGAACTTATCTGAGTTATCATTTTGAGCATAAACTTCTACTATTGCTCGTAATTGAGAGTTAGAACCAAATACTAGATCACACCTCGATGCCGTGCGGGTCACTTTACCGCTAACCCGATCAGTTGCCTCATAACTATTTATTCCAGTTTCCGACCATTTTACACTCATATCAAGTAAGGTGTTAAACCAAGAATTACTTAACTCAACTTTCTGATTCCAAAGACCATGTTCACTAGCACTGACACCAAGAGACCTTAAACCTCCTAAAAGTACGGTCATTTCGGCGGCAGTAAGATTTAAAAGTTGGGCCTTATCTAACATCATTTCTTCTGGCGATACTGTAAAGTCAGCTTTTTGATAATTTCTAAATCCATCAGCTAAAGGTTCAAGAACAGCAAAACTTTCGACATCAGTTTGNTCTTGAGTAGCNTCGCCTCGACCTGGGTTGAAGGGAACTTCTCTNCCACTTACTTTTTCAATAGCAACGCANCCTGCTAAAACNATTGTATCAGCTAGAGAAGCTTCATGCTTGGCTGCGAGAGNTTCTAAAACATCTANCACTGCNTTCAGTTGCTTCGGTTTATTNGCTTCCCAATCCTTCTGAGGNGCNAGGCGAATTCGGGCNCCATTNGCACCCCCACGNAGGTCTGANCCNCGAAATGTTGACGCAGATGCCCATGCAGTTTCAATCATTTCTGTTACTGATAGACTACTTTTTGCAATATCTGATTTAAGCGCTTTTATATCAAAGTTTGCATTGCCTTTCGGAATAGGATCCTGCCAAATAAGATCTTCTTCAGGAATTTCTGGACCTAAATATCGTGATTTTGGACCCATATCACGATGTAAGAGTTTAAACCAAGCTCGCGCGAAAGCATCGGAGAATTCACTTGGATTTTCATGAAATCTTTTTGAAATTTTACGATAATCCGGATCAGTAATCATCGCCATATCTGCAGTTGTCATCATTGGTGAAACTTTCTTACCTGACCCATCGACTTCAGGAGCCATATCAGCCTCATCTAGATCAACGGGATGCCAAATATTTGCACCTGCAGGACTTTTTGTTAATTGCCACTCATATTTNAAAAGTAGATCGAANTAACCGTTATCCCAAACTGTAGGATTTGCTGTCCANGGNCCCTCTATACCGCTTGTGGTTGCATCAACACCATGCCCTGATCCATGAGCATTACTCCATCCAAAACCCATTTCTTCAATCGGGGCACCCTCAGGTTCANNNCCAACTAGNTCGGGATCACCTGCGCCATGCGCCTTACCGAAAGTGTGCCCACCCGCAACAAGTGCAACTGTTTCCTCATCATTCATAGCCATTCTACCAAAGGTTTCCCGAACATCCTGTGCAGAAAGCAAGGGGTCAGGATTTCCGTTTGGACCTTCTGGATTAACATATATAAGTCCCATTTGGACAGCAGCTAGTGGATTTTCGAGAGATTGCCTTGTGCTTTCATAGCGCTTATCACCTAACCACTCATTTTCAGCACCCCAATAAATATCTTCTTCTGGATGCCATATATCTGGTCGACCACCCGCAAATCCAAAAGTTTTTCCACCCATGGACTCAATTGCGACATTACCCGCCAAAATTAGCANATCAGCCCAAGAAATTTGATTGCCATATTTTTGTTTAATTGGCCACAACAATCGTCTTGCTTTATCCAGGTTACCATTATCTGGCCACGAATTTAGAGGAGCAAAACGCTGAGCGCCTGTTCCGCCACCTCCGCGTCCATCACCCGTTCTGTAAGTNCCAGCTGCATGCCATGTCATGCGGATGAAAAATGGGCCATAATGACCATAGTCGGCAGGCCACCAACTTTGACTATCAGTCATCAACGCNTTCAAATCATCTTTGAGAGACTTATAATCTAGTNTTAAAAATTCNTNNCGATAATCNAAATCATCACCAAGTGGATTTGATTTTCGATCATGCTGACGCAAAATATTTAAATTTAATTGATTTGGCCACCAATCGCTATTAGTGGTTCCCGTAATTCCAGTTGTTGCTGCGCCATGCATTACGGGACATTTACCTGTCAAATCTTTCATAATTTTTCCCTTTACCTTAGTTNTATTGGTACAAAATNAAGAACACGATNTAAATTCTACAGAATCAGGCGTGCTGTCANTTANNTATTAGAATAATTCTAACATTTCTTTATAATAAGGTTAACTTGATTTTTCTGATATTTTCCATAAGATTTTCTTATGACAAAAATCACTCTTAGACAACTTAGATACTTTGAAGCTTTAGCCCAACATCGTCACTTTGGTATGGCCTCAAACGTCTGTGCAGTTACTCAGCCAGCTCTTTCAATGCAAATAAGAGATTTCGAAGGAGCACTGGGCGTGAGCCTTTTTGAAAAAGGAACTCACCCAATTCAATTAACTCCTTTGGGTCGTATAATAGCAGCAAAAAGCAAAGCAATTATGCGAGATGTTGCTGAGTTAGAAGAGCTCGCCCGCGCTTCTGATAATCAACCCCTTGTTAACTTGAGGCTAGGTGTCATTCCNACTGTGGCACCTTATATATTCTCTAAGATAGCCAAAGATTTAACTATGCATTTTTCTGGCCTTAATCTTAAAATGCGCGAAGCTATCACGTCCAAATTAATTGCAGCCGTTATAGACGGTGAATTAGATGCAGCAATACTCGCCCTCCCAACATCTGAACCTAGACTTAGGGAGGTTGAACTATTTCGTGAAAACTTCCTATTGGTGAGACCNAAAACTGATGCNAACAAACCTGTTCCAAAACCAGAGATGTTNANAGAAATGCGCCTTCTATTATTGGAAGAAGGNCATTGCTTTCGTGATCAAGCTATGAACTTTTGCAAAATGGGATCACCAAATACTCAGGACATAATGGACGGAAATTCGTTAACAACACTCGTCCAAATGGTTGCCGCTGGTTTTGGTGTCACCCTGATCCCAGAGATGGCAGTTGAATTCGAAGGACGCATTCCAAACATTAGCATCGCAAAATTTGGCAAAATGCCGCCCCAACGAAAAATTGGTATGGTTTGGCGCAGAAATTCTCCGTTAAAAAATAAATATTATGAAATCGCACAAATTGTTAAATCTACGAAGTCTTAGAGTTTCTNTTATTTATTAAGTAAAGCCCTATTGAAACAAGAATTAGTGCAAGAAAAATTGAAGATTCTATCGCTTCATTAAGGATAATGTTTGCTAGTAAAACACTAAAAACTGGCGTTAAAAAAGCAAACGAAGCAACACCAGATGCAGAGTATTTTTTTACTAACCAAAACCATAATAAAAACCCAAATGCCGCAACACATATTCCTTGATATGACAAACTTATCAAATGGCTTAAATTTGGCTCTCTTAGGAAGGTTGGACTAAGGTTTGATAGAGCCAATAAAATTGGTAACGAGATCGCAAGCTGAAAGAACAATTGCGTTTCGGCTCTTTCATTTGCCAAAGTNGATATGCGAACTGTTAAAGCGATCAAGGCCCATAAGAATGCGGCTAGCAAAGCAAGAATATCTCCCAAAAAATATTTTTCGGAAAGACCGGTATTTGGNCTTGATACAGTGATAAAAACTCCAGCAATTGCAAGTGCCAACCCTAAGATACGGTTAAAATTAAGTCGCTCATTTGGAAGAACAAAATGCGCAATTAAGGCTAACCAAACTGGCATTGAGTAAAAAATAATACTAGCCCTTGCAACGCTAGTGTAGTCAAGCGATCTAAATAAACACCAAAACTCCATTGCAAAGAAAAATCCAAGAAAAAACCCTGGTATAAAATTAGTCTTCAATGGAAATACAAGCAGATTACGAAAATACATCCAAACTAAAAGGGCCAATAAACCGATCAGTGATCTAGCAGCCGCCATAAAAACTGGATCAAATCCTTGATTGCCGACCTTTATTGCAATTTGATTACTTGCCAATAACATTGACAAAAAAATCAAATAGCCTGAGCCTTTGAGATCAACTGGCAATTTTTGCATTCAATTATACCTTTGAATTTAAGCTATGAGGATTATCCATGTAAATTTTTGTTCTGAGTTGGTGGGCCCAACAGAAACAAACCTGACCCGATAATAATTAACGAGCCAATAATTAACCAGATAGTTACAGCTTCACCGAATAATAATACTCCAGCGCCCACACCAAATAATATGCGAGTATACCTAAAAGGTGTAACAAATGACACATCACCAATTCGCATTGCTTTCATTAACGCGAAATAAGAAAAGCAACCGACAAAAATCAATGACAGAATATATATGAGCGTTCTNATACTTAAAGGTAAATAGGCAGCGCCCGCCCATCCCGAATATATCAATCCCGCTAACGTTACTGCAACGAAACCATAAAACCCTAGGTGGTTATCTGATATTATTGGAGAAGCAGCCCGACTTCCTAAATCTCTTCCGGCAAATCCTAGCATTCCCAATATGGCAAAGATGACATAGGGCGAGAAACTCTCACTCGTGGGCTGAATAATAAAAACNACACCCAATAATCCNGANAAAATTGCAATCCACCTTAAGANCCCNACAGCTTCTTTAAANAGAAATGCTGCACCAGTAACCACAAAAATTGGCGTTGCCTGCAGTACTAACGTGACNAAAGATATAGGCATTAGTATTAAAGAAACTGAATAAAATAACCGACCAATAAGTTCGAAAAACATTCTTAAAACCATAGGCCGCGATATTACCTCTGCTAAAAACAATTGTTGTTTTTTTAATTTACAAAGAAGGGCAAAAATTAAAGCTCCACCTAAGCCAAATAAAGACAAAACCTGACCAAAAGGTATAACCGATGAAATAATTCTGATTAAACTATCCTCTATGGCAAATCCAAGCATTGCCAAAACCATCCATAAGCTTCCAGCTAAATTTTCACTGATTTTGGCTAGGCTCTTAAAAACCAATTAGTAAACCCAATCTTAATAAACCTAACCANTCAGTTAGTATAAGGAACAGAAATTTAAATCTAACTGAGATTTAANTNACTNAAACTTTCGTAGTTTTTATCACGCNGTTTCTTCAACNACAACTTCTGAAAAAGATTTGAAAAATTTTGNNGCCAACTTCTTTGCAGTGCNTTGAATTAGACGACTGCCTAATTGAGCCAATTTACCNCCAATTTCTGCTTTAGCTTTATACGACAATACAGTGACGTTACCTTTTTTTGANAATGTAACATCTGCTCCACCTTTGGCAAAACCAGCGGCACCACCGTTACCTTGTCCCGAGAGCGAAAATTTTTCTGGACCCCCTGAAGCATCAAGTGTGACCTGGCCGCTAAAGCGAGCTTTCACTGGCCCCACTTTTAAAACAACTTTCGCCTCGAGTTGATCATCAGATTTTCTAACCAGCTCCTCACATCCGGGAATGCATTTTTTTAAAATNTCCACATTATTCAGTGCGTCATANACAGNCTGNATCGGCACGCTGATTTCAATCTCATCTGACAATTCCATTACTTATCCTTCCTCAACAACATGGAAATTTGATTTTTGCAATTAACTCTGAACTTTCGCTAGATAATTTCAAACCATCAAAATAATTTCGGCTCTTAATACAAAAAGCAAAAAAATATTTCTTAATTACTTTTATCATGGATACCGTTCCTAAAATTTTTNCGCACTTGTAANAGCTCTGCCAGTATCGACAGCGAAATTTCTTCCGGCGTCACTGCACCAATATCTAAACCTGCAGGTGCTTTTATTTTTCTAATATTTGANTCAGCCAAACCANTTTCAGCAAGCTTAGCTTTCAACGAAGAAAATTTTCTTTTGCTACCAACAAATGAAACAAATGTAGGGTTTGAATTTATTGCATCAGATAGTGCCTTTAGATCATTATTACCCTGGGTCGCGACCACAACGACAACTAATTTGTTCGATGTATTCGTCTCTTCTNGATCATCGTTGGCAATTCTAACCAACCAGCCGAATTGNGGTGCAAGTTTTTTGAGAGCCTGNGCTACAGGTGCCTTACCATATATTACTAGTTGAGGCGCTGGAGTATGAGGTTCGATGAAAATATCAACCGTTCCTTCAGATGGGCACCCATTTTTTGAAATCTTTTTNCCCTCATANTCCTCACCAACGCTGGCTCCAANTTCATCGATTGCATCTTGAGGCATCACTGAAATTAGTTGAGGTGCGCCCATTTCTATCGCAGTGATGGTTGCCTTCGCCACAGATGAACGGATGCAGCCCCCGCCTATCCATCCTTTTAAAATTTGCCCATCCGAGGATANTATGGCCTTTGCGCCAGGTTTAGCAGAGGTAGCACCCGCTGTCCTTATTACAGTTGCGTAGGCAAATGCCTGTCCAGAAGATGCCAATCCCTGAGCTAAATCCAAAATACTTTTATCTTCATTTTCAAATTTATTCATAGCTTCTCCAACTCCTCGTCAAGAGCAGCCAAATCATTCAAAGTATTGGCCGCCGAGAATAAATCGAGGTAAGGAAGGGACGCCGCCATCGAAGCAGTGACAGGTGCATAATCTTTCCAGCCTTTTAGAGGATTTAGCCAGATTATTTTACAGCCCCGCTTTTTTAAATTCGCTAGCGCTTCCACCAAATCATTAACGTTATTTGAGTCGTAACCATCTGACAAAATGATGATTACACTTCTGCTATTTACAAAGCGACGCGCATAAGTTCTTGAAAATTTTTTGATACTATAACCTATCCTTGAGCCACCACCAAAACCGTTCGCAAGAAGAGATAGCTTTTCCATTGATCGCCCAGTATTTTCGTCTTTTAGTGCATCGGTAACCCGNACAAGCTCCGTATGGAATAGATAAGCGTCTGTATTTTGATCATTTCGCATCAATGCCGAAAGAAAAGCTAAAAATATTTTTGAATAAACATTCATAGACCCTGAAACATCACATAATGCCACTATTCTTTTAGGCCGNTCTGGCTTGGATTTATTAATCAACTTAAAAGGATCTCCCCCTGTTGAGAGGCTCCGACGAATAGTTTTACGAAAGTCCAGCACCTGACCTTTCTTTGAGCTAACCAGCCTTCGTGATCGCTTATCACGTAGAGCTTTACCAATCCTTATTGCAACTTCCATTGCATCATCAATTTCTTGATTAGTAACAAATTCACGTAAATCTTTTTGCATCTTTGAAGCTTCTTCTACTGCAACAAGCTCACCTTCTCTTTGATCGTTCAAAATAGCTGTGTCTTCATCAGGCTCACTTGGTGCACCCGAAGAGCTATCAGAGTTGTCTATAGCTTTATCACCAACCGCCTCTGAAACCATTTCTTTTTCATTGGGAACATTACCATTTGGAATTACTTTTTGCTTCACACGTCCAGAGTCCATCCAATAACTATCGAACAAATCTTCAAAACGGCGAGACTCGTCAAGATTTCCTACGCATAGTGGCTTTAATGAGCGTCTCACTTCAAATGGATCACTCATATTTATTCGGTCTAGGATGGTCAGTGCAGTTTCAACTTCTGAGACACCTAACTTTAGATTATTAAATCTTAAATGAGAAAAGAAACCAACTATCCGAGCAGATGGCCCGGTATCTCGAGCCGCAAATTTACTAATACGACTCATGCAGCTTGTCCTGCTATGCGCTGTGCAACCTCTGTCGTGATATTCCACTGGTCCGTCTTTGTTTTGAGCAATGTAGTCATGGCTGACTGAAGTATTTCAGGGTCATGAGATAAATCATTAACTCCTAGACCTATTAAAGCGGCAGAAAAATCCAACATTTCAGCAATACCTGGCGTTTTTTCCAAATCCTCTTTACGTAATTTCTGCACAAAATCTATAATCTGACATGCAAGTAAGAAGTCAATATTGGGCTGTCTTGCTTTTAAAATTTCGATCTCAGTAGTACGATCAGGATATTCCACATAACTATATAGACACCTCCGTCTTAAAGCATCAGACAGGTCCCTAGTACCGTTTGAGGTAAGGATGACAATTGGCTTAGTCACGGAGTTTATCGTGCCTAACTCAGGAATTGAGACCTGATAATCAGATAAAATTTCAAGTAAAAACGCTTCAAATTCTTCATCTGCCCTATCAATTTCGTCAATTAAAAGAACTGGGGACTTATCTTGCGTTATTGACATTAGAAGTGGACGTTCCAAAAGAAAATCTTTAGAAAAAACATGTTTTTCTATTTGCTCTCTGGAAACCCCATCGTCTGCTGCTGCTCTAATTGAAATTAGTTGCCGTTGGTAATTCCACTCATAAATTGATTGGGCTGAGTCTAGACCTTCATAACATTGCAATCTGATTAGTTTGGTTGATNGGGCNTGAGAAAGTGCTCTTGCAAGCTCTGTCTTTCCAACTCCTGCAGAACCCTCNAACAACAGTGGGCGTTCCAATGATAAGGCAAGCTGAATTGCAACTACCAATTCGTCCGACGCAATATAACTTTGCTCAGCCAGTGCTGCTTGAAGTTCTTTCCATTCCATTATGCAGTCCAATCTAGTGAGGGCTCTTCTGAGCCCTCACTTTATCTTATTAGCCNTGCAATCCAAGATCATTAGCTGTTTTCCAGATACGCCAATGATCGTGAGGCATATGCACTTGACGAAGGCCAAATGCTCTAAAAGCATCATGCACCGCATTTGAAAATGCTGGAACACCACCAACATTTGGACTTTCGCCAACACCCTTCGCACCGATTGGATGGTGAGGACTTGGAGTTGTTGTGTGGTCAGTTGTATAATTAGGTGTTTCCCATGCTGTGGGTAAAAAGAAGTCCATAAGAGTCCCGGTCTTAACATTACCCATATTATCATATGCTATTTCTTGTCCCATGGCTATTGCCAGGGCTTCTGTAAGACCACCATGAACCTGACCTTCAATGATCATTGGATTAATACGNGTACCACAGTCATCTAAAGCATAAAACTGACGAATTTCGTGTTCACCTGTGTCAACATCAATTTCCATGACACAGATATACGCTCCAAAAGGATAGGTCATATTCGGAGGATCATAATAGCTCACTGCTTCAAGACCCGGTTCAATGCCTGGAATTGCTTGATTATAAGCAGCAAAAGCTATCTCCTTCATAGTTTTGAAACGCTCGGGCGCTCCTTTAACCACAAAGCGATCTACATCGAACTCAACGTCATCATCATGCACCTCAAGCATATATGCTGCAATCATCTGTGCCTTAGCACGAATTTTCCTGCCCGCCATAGCTGTTGCCGCACCCGCTACTGGTGTTGAACGAGAGCCATACGTGCCTAAACCATAAGGCGCCGTATCGGTATCTCCTTCCTCGATGGTAATGGAGTCAGCTGGCAGTCCAATTTCTGAAGCCAAAATCTGCGCAAATGTAGTTGCATGGCCCTGTCCTTGGCTAATTGTGCCTAAGCGCGCAATCGCTGAACCGGTTGGGTGAATACGAATTTCACAACTGTCAAACATCCCTAAACCCAGAATATCACAATTCTTTACTGGCCCCGCACCAACGATTTCAGTAAAATGTGTCAAGCCAATACCTAAAAGTTTTCGGGTCTTGCCTGCTTTGAAATCTTCAACACGCTGTGCTTGTTCTTTTCTAAGATCATCATATCCAACAGCCACCAACGCCTTGTCCCATGCTGTATGATAATCACCACTATCGTACTCCCAGCCTAGAGCTGAGGTGTATGGGAATTGATCCTGCTTTATGAAATTGATGCGTCTCAATTCGGCAGCATCCATATTGAGCTCTATNGCTAAGACTTCGATCATCCTTTCNATAAAATAAGCAGCCTCTGTNACTCTAAANGAGCATCTATACGCAACGCCACCTGGTGCCTTGTTGGTGTAGACACCATCAACAGCCAAATATGCTGTAGGAATATCATAGGAACCAGTACAGATGTTCATGAAACCGGCAGGAAACTTAGTCGGATCAGCACAAGCATCGAACCCACCGTGNTCCGCTGTTGTGTGGCACCAAAGACCAGTAATTTTGCCTTCTTTTGTTGCACTTATCTTACCCTTCATCCAGTAGTCTCTGGCGAAAGCCGTAGTCATCAAGTTCTCCATACGATCTTCCACCCATTTGACTGGTAATCCAGTAACTATGGATGCAACTACCGAACATACGTAACCTGGATAAGCTCCAACCTTGTTACCAAAACCACCGCCAATGTCAGGAGAAATTACTCTGATATTATGCTCTTCAAGACCTGAAATCAAACTGACAACCGTCCTTATAGCGTGAGGTGCTTGAAAAGTCCCGTACAGCGTTAACTTTCCGTTAACTTTATCCATAGACGCGACGCACCCGCATGTTTCAAGGGGACANGGGTGAGTTCGATGATAATAAACCATCTCTTCAGCAACTACATCTGATGAATCAATAACTTGCTCAGTTGCTTCCTTTTCACCTACTTCCCAGGTAAAAATATGATTATGATGCTTTCTTGGCCCATGAGCCCCATCAGCTTTTGGATCCAAATCTTCACGCAAAACTACGTCTGATTTAAGTGCTTCAAACGGATCAACCAGAACAGGAAGCTCTTCATATTCAACCTCCACTAACTCTGCCCCATCGGCTGCGATATAGCGATCCTTTGCAACTACATAGGCGACTTCTTGGCCCTGAAAAAGTACTTTTCCATCAGCAAGAACCATTTGCTTGTCACCAGCCAAAGTTGGCATCCAATGTAGACCAAGAGGCTCTAAATCTTTNGCGGTCAGTACCGCAAGAACGCCATCAAGAGCCATCGCCGCATCTGTATTAATCGACTTTATACGAGCATGCGCATACGGCGATCGTACGAAATCCCCATGCAGCATTCCTTCTAANTTTATATCGTCTACATAGTTGCCTTTACCTTGTGTAAAACGCAAATCCTCAACACGTTTTCTTGAGGATCCCAACCCTTTGAGATTAGCCTTCCGTTCATTTCTATCGGGCGTCATGTCATTCATTGCGCTGCCTCCTTAGCACTATTCATTTCACTGGCTGCCGCCATTATTGATTTAACGATATTCTGATAACCTGTGCAGCGGCAAAGATTTCCTGCCATACCAAACCGCACCTGTTCTTCAGTTGGATTTGGAATTTCTTCAAGTAACTTCGCAGCTCTCATGATCATCCCNGGTGTACAATAACCNCATTGTAAACCGTGATGNTCGCGAAAAGCTTCNTGCAAGACGTGCAGGTTATCGGGGCTTCCCATGCCTTCGACAGTGGTCAGCTCAGCNCCATCTGCTTGTGCAACAAACATCGTACAAGACTTAACCGATTTCCCATTCAAGGTNACTGTNCAAACGCCACAATGCCCAGTCTCACAACCTACATGAGAGCCCGTCAAATTTAGCCGTTCTCGTAATGCGTGAACCAATAATTCTCTAGGTTCAGCCAAGAACTCATGATCTTCACCATTTACTTTCAATTTTATTTGCATTTTTCCTGACATCAAATTTCTCCCTAAGCTCGTTGCCACGCACGCTCAATAGCACGTGAGAGCACTACAGCTGCGGCATGTTTTTTAAATTCGACTGGACCCCTGTTATCCTCAGTAGGATCTATCGCATCTATCATAGAATTAACTGCGTTTTTAATATCTTCCGCTGACACCGAAGTTCCGATGAGGCAGTCAGACGCCGCGCCACAAAAAACTGGTGTATCGCTTAAATTAGTCATTGCGATCGAAGCTTCTTTACACTTCGAACCGTCCTTTGAAATTATGACTGCAGCGGCTGCCGTGGCATAGTCACCAATTTTTCTCTTCTGTTTTTCATAAGCATAACCACCATTTGGAGCGTCAAAGGTGACTGCAACCATTACTTCGTCATCTTCTCTCTCAGTCATGTACGCCGCGTGATAAAAATCTCGCGCTTTCACTTCTCGCTCTCCATTTGGACCACGTAGAATAAATGTAGCATCAAGGCACTGCATCAATCCGGGCATATCATTTCCTGGGTCACCGTTTGCCACATTCCCGCCAACAGTACCCATGTAGCGTACCTGAGGATCAGCAATTTGCAGTGAGGCTTCCTTCAATATCGGCGCAGAAGCAGCCAGAGACGCGTTGTCTATGATGTCTGCCTGAGTGGTCATTGCACCAATGCGAATAATTGAACCACTCTCAATCCCCGTAAGCTCACTAATACTTTGAAGATCAATTAAATGTGGAACCTCNGCCATTCTNAANTTCATNAGTGGTATTAAACTGTGGCCACCTGCTATTACCCGAGCATCGTCTCCGTGCTCCTGCAATAACGATATAACGCCGTTCAAATCATTTGGTCTGTGATAGTCAAAAGCTGCTGGAATCATTTTTCTCATTCTCCCCTGAATCCAATTTGTGGAATGTCTCAAAACTTCAGATGAANTTCTNCAANAAATGAATAGTTACCGAATTTTTTGCACGAAATGCGCCTTATTTTGCGCCAATGGTACCTGGAGTGGTAATTATTGCTTCTTGAGCAGCTTTAAGCTTTGATCTGCTTACAGGTATTCTNGGTGCCATTGGAGTCCCGAATACACAGTACCCTTTGTCCTTTAACCGCTCAAAGCGATCCACACGTGCTGAATTTACAATATAGCTCCGATGAACCTTGATGAACCCAAAGCTCTCTAGCCTACGGTCTACTTCTGTAATTGGCCATACGCAGAAATATTTTTCTTTTTCAGTATAGACTTGGGAGTAATGTCCATCCGCTCTAATTGCCAATACATCTCTTAAAGCGATAAAAACCTTTGCACCATCACGTTCACAAGGAATATGTTGAGGGCCTGAGTTATTTCCTGCATCTGGTCGTTTTTCATCGACAACACTTTTAACATTTGTGACATGTGGAGACAAAAAGGTTGAACTGACCCATAAAAATAAACATAAAATAATAAAGCTCGATATCACTACAATAACTGCCAAAGCTTCATTGCTTATTAAGGGGCCAAATTCTGTCATTGCTGAAACCTCTACGAATTTTGTATTTAAAATTGCGAGAAAATGAACAGATACCACTGCAATGCCAAAGCAAATCGTAGCTAAAAATATATTTCGGTTATTTCGCTCTTTGTAGGCTACCCAAAAGGCGACTCCACAGGAAAAAAATGCTACAGAACNGGAGAGTACTAATCCCTNCACCGAGTAAACGGGTTTACACAACTGCAAACCAGCCATTCCAATATAATGCATAAGAAGTATTCCAGCGCCTACAATACATCCGGCCAGAACTATAGTGAAAGAAGTTCTTACAAAGAAATGTAAGATCATAAGCGCCACTGCTACAACCAGTATGGCTATTAATGCAGATGCCAAGGTTATTGCAGCGTCATAAAAAACCGACACTGGAAGGCTTAGACCCAACATAGCTACAAAATGCATAGACCAGATACCACCGCCAAGTGCTACAGCAGCCATGGAAACAGAAATTTTTCGTTGCAATATGGTTTTTGCTGATAGATTTTGTGTTAAAGTGAATCCGGTAAATCCCGATACAACGGCTAAAACGAGAGATAGTGCAACCAGCGTGTGGTCATGTGAATAAGACAAATAATCCATGCGTCATTCTTTAAGCTAGCAAAATCAGCTGGCACTACAGTNTTCCCCACGAAAGGGAAACATGCCTTAGTCCCATAAAATAAGGCAACCTGCCTGAAGAGCAACTTATTTTAAAAATTATTGGTAAGGGATATTTAAATTTTTATATTAAAATCTANTTCCCTGAGATGGAGAAAAGTAGAACTAAGAAAATTCGATCTTTCATTAATTTGATACTCAGCGCGCTTTCGCCTAAGGCGCGAGGGATAAATCTNGTCTATGCATATCTTTATGGGATAACTTGCCACTTTATGTTTGCCATTGCAGTGATCGCGATGATTTATCATATGTTCTACGGCATGCAAAAAAGCTACGGANATCTTGAGGGCGCGTTAGCAATAATGGCTAATGGAGCACTAATTNTGCAATTCCCANTAGCACATTCTTTTTTATTATCCCAGCGCGGTCAAAAGATACTGAGCTTACTTGGCCCNAAGGACTTAGCCATAAGCTTGTCTACAACAAGCTTTACTATTGTAGCCTCGATACAGTTGTTCGCATTATTTATGTTGTGGTCACCGAGCAAAATTGTCTTCGAACTACCCTTCGAGTTTTTAATATACATCTTACCTATTCTTTATTGCCTGTCTTGGTTTTTATTAATTGTTGCAACCATAGATGCTGGTTTGGAAGTTCAATCTGGGGCACTCGGATGGATCTCGGTTTTGGCTAGAAANAAGCCCAAATTTCCCGAACTCCCCACAACTGGCCTATATANAGTAATCAGGCATCCAATTTATGCGTCTTTTTTTCTTGCTGTACTAACTGTCCCAACTTGGTCTGCAGACCAATTCGTCGTTTCACTGATATTAGGTGCATACTGTATTTTTGCCCCAATCTTAAAAGACCGTAGGTTGATTGATCGCCACGGTGAAAAATATTTGAGNTACAAAAANACNACNCCATATATGCTTCCNAGCAAAANAATTAANTAGAGNTAAAGANCCAATACTTTAGAATGTTTGATTAAAATTTTATGCAGAGGAAGCCTTGCTCCAATAACGCGAAAAAATAAAATCAAACCGAGTATTTTTCTTTGAATAAAAATAAAATCTGAACCAAGAATGGAACTTGGTATAAGTTCTAAATACAAATTAAGATTTTCTTCTGTTATTAACTCAAAAACTTTTGATTTTTGGAAATCAAATACTTCATGCTGAGATATTTCTTCAGTAGCTGTAGCAACTATCTTATCAATAAATTTAGTTCCTTC
>FUFK010040945.1_pt1 | contig 99092 bp, 96 predicted proteins | sample 1021851 | NCBI WGS metagenome assembly FUFK01 (sample SAMEA51879418, study PRJEB19060) | metagenome
CGCGCCCGCAGACCCCCACCGGGGGTTCGACGATCGACGTCGAAGCGCGAGCGGCGATCGGAGCGATTATCGATGCAATTGCAACACTGTCGATTATTCGCAACGAATGACGGGAACCGCAGGCGGCTGGTATCGTTCGGCTGTCACGGGAAGGGATCCCGGTTGTGGAACCCATTCTCATCGCGCAGGAAAAGCGGCATTCTTGCCACAGGTCCTGCCGATTGTTTTCTTGCCACCTTATGGGTTGAAAGTTAGATACGGTCCACTCGGTGGCTCCAAATCGCAAAAAGGGGAAACTATAATGCGGAAATTCGTCATAGGAATGGCGATGGCCTCTACGGCCCTTGCATCGCCTGCCCTGGCAAAGGACGACAGCTGGTATATCGGTGCCGAATTCGGTTCGATGCTGGTCGAAGACAGTGAATTCGACGTCAATGACGGTGCAGCAACGCACGAAGTAAACCATGACTATGGTTTCGACGGCGGCGGCTACGTTGGCTATGATTTCGGTGGCTTCCGCCTCGAAGCCGAAGTCAGCTATCGTCAGGCAGATCTCGACTCGGTCGAAGCTGGTCCGACTGGCCTGCCGGTTGGCGGCGGCGTGGTCGCTCCGGCTGGTATCTACACTGTTGGCGGTGACGCCAGCGCCCTGTCCTTCATGCTCAACGGCCTGCTCGACTTCGGCGACGACGATGGCCTTCAGGGCTATGTCGGCGGCGGTATCGGTGTCGCGCGTACCAGTTACGAAGTGACGCCCTTTGCCAACTTCTCGTCGACGGTCGACGATTCGGACAGCGGCCTCGCATACCAGGCCCTGGCCGGTATCCGCGCTCCGCTGACCGACAGCATCGATGTCGGCCTGCGTTATCGTTTCTTCCGCGCTACGGAAGTCGAACTGGTCGACCTCGGCGGCAACACTCTCGAAGACGACTTCACCAGCCACTCGCTGATGGGTACGCTCGAGTTCAACTTCGGTGAGCCGGCAGCACCGCCGCCGCCTCCCCCGCCGCCGCCGCCGCCTCCCCCGCCGCCGCCGCCCCCGCCGCCGCCGGCGCCGGTCTGCGAGACGGGTCCGTACATTGTCTTCTTCAACTGGGACAAGTCGGACATCACTCCGGAAGCAGCGACGATCCTCGACAACGCCGTGTCGGCCTATGCCAACTGCGGTACGGCTGCAGTCATGCTCGCCGGTCACACCGACCGTTCGGGTTCGGTAGCCTACAACATGGGCCTCGCCGAGCGCCGCAACGCATCGGTCCGCGGCTATCTCAGCTCGCGTGGTATTCCGGACGGCCGGATCACCAGCGAAGCCTTCGGCGAATCGCAGCCGCGCGTACCCACCGCCGACGGTGTCCGCGAACTGCAGAACCGCCGTGTCGAAATCACTTACGGTCCGGGTTCGGGCATGTAAGCGAACGGCGATACGCCAAAATGAAGAGGGGCCGGAGCAATCCGGCCCCTTTTTCGTTATGGGATGACGGACTGTCTGCAACCGAAAGGATCGCCATGAACTACCTTCGCCTGATACCCGCCGCGNGTGCACTCGCACTGGCAGGATGCGCCACCGTAGACGATCTGGCCGACAACCGCGTCGGGCAGACGACGCTGCGCTTCGCCAACGGCCTGCCCGCTGGCACGGTGCAATTGCTCAGCAATGGGCAAACGGTGACCCTGGCGGTCGCGGCTACCGGCATGTCGCNAGGCGAACATGGCTTTCACCTGCATACCACGGGCAAGTGCACTGCCCCCGACTTCACCAGCGCNGGCGGTCATCTCAATCCCGGCGGGCAAACCCACGGCGCANTGTCCCCCGGGGGCAAGCACCTCGGTGACATGCCCAATCTGACGATCGGGGAGAACCGGACCGGTTCGGCACAGGTCGAGCTAACCGGTGACGCCCGGGTCGTGCTCGACGAAATCTTCGACGAAGACGGCACAGCGGTCGTGGTTCACGCAGGGGCGGACGATTATCGCACCGATCCAGCCGGCGATGCCGGTTCGCGGATCGCCTGCGGGGTGCTCTCCAGCGTCTAGATAGTCTCACCCGCGGCGCGGGCACGCTCGACGACGCTGGCGGCAGCTTCAGGAACCAGCTTCAACGCTGCGATAAGCAGCACCAGACCGAATGGAGCCGCCACCAGTGTCGAGAGCACGCCGAGCGACAGGTCGTCACCATTGGTTGCCGAGACATAGCCCGCCATGAACGGGCCGAGGCCCAGACCGATCAGCGTGGTCGAGAGGAAGAACGTTGCCGTGGCCATTCCGCGCATGCGCGGGAGCACCAGCGCCTGGCTCGAGGCGGCTGCCGCGCCGAGCGCGGCCGCGCTGAGCATTTGGGCGAGGAATGCGCCGATGTAGAAAAGCACGACATCATCGGTGGTATAGGCAAGCCACATTGCGGGAACGGGCATGATCAAGCCGAACAGGATGACCCACACGCGCCCGTCGGGTCGCCGCTCGAGCAGGAAGTCAGCCATGCGCCCGCCGAGGATGACGCCGAGGAAGCCGGCCACCGCGGCAGGGGCGCCCAGGAACCAGCCGAGATCGGTCTTGTTCACGCCCAGCGCGCGTTCGGCATAGGGCGCGCCCCAGTAGGAAGCGGCATAGGCGGTGAAGGCGACCGTGCCGTACCCCAGAATGACACACAGGAAGGCGGGCGAGCCCCAGGTCAGCTTGAACGTGGGCAGATCGCGTGCGCGCAGCCCCATGGTCCAGCTGAACACGGCATAATACCCCACGCCGAGGAATACCCATTGTTCGACCACGCCGGTGAGAAGCCAGAGCACCCATGCAAGCGCGGCGAAAAAGGCTGCGCCGAGAAGATTGCCNATCAGCGCCTTCTTGCCGCGAGCGGCCGCACCGAAGACGGTAAANGGTGGAATGACCTGGAAAAGNTCCTGCAGGAAGCCNCGGAACGGNGCGGGATCCTCCGGCGTCGGCAAACCGTCGATCGCGCCGCGAACCGGTTCGCGCAGGGTCAGCACCCACAGCGCCAGCAGCAGCCCGGGTATGCCCACAGCGAGGAANGCCGCCTGCCAGCCGACCAGGCCCAGCGGACCGCCGCCGGGATAGGCGGCGTTCCAGTTTTCGACGATCAAGCCGCCGATGAGCAGCGAGATACCGCCGCCGATGTACAGGCCGGATGAATAGATCGCCAGGGCCGTCGCCCGCAGGCGCGCNGGAAACCAGTCGGAAATGAGCGAATAGGCGGACGGGCTGGCGGTCGCTTCGCCGACCCCGACCCCGATCCTTGCCGCGGTNAGGACGGTCGCGTTCTTGGCGAAGCCCGATAGTGCNGTCATCGTCGACCACAGCGCGAGGCCGAGGGCCATCAGGCGAACGCGTTTCCAGCTGTCGGCCAGCTTGCCCAGCGGGATGCCGAACAGCGCGTAGAAGACAGCAAAGGCGGTGCCGTAAAGAAAGCCGAGGTAATCGTCCTCGACGCCCAGATCGGCCTTGATNTCGTTGGCGAGGATCGAGAGGATCTGCCGGTCGATGAAGTTCAGGACATAGATCAGGACCAGGACGCTGAGGGCGTACCAGCTATAGGCCGGGACCTTGTCCGTTCCGCTGCCTACCGCCGGTTCCTGTGGCACTGCGGCGCCCTTCGCTTCGGTCACTTCCCCACTCCGCTATTGCGTTATATCCTCTGAGTAGGGGGTGGTATCGACAAGCCCCGCGTCGGCAAAGCCTTTTCGGCGCAGGCGGCATGAATCGCATGTCCCGCAGGCCTGACCCTCCGCCGTCGGATCGTAGCACGACCAGCTCCACGCCGGGTCGAGCCCCAGCCGGTCGCATTCGCGCGCGATATCGGCCTTGGACATGTGCTGCAGCGGAGCATGGATCGCGAACGGCCGACCCTCAACACCTTGCTTGGTGCCNAGCCGCGCGGTTTCCGCGAAGCTCGCGATGAANTCNGGNCGACAATCGGGATANCCCGAGTAATCGAGTGCNTTCACCCCGATAAAGATATCGCGCGATGCCGCAGTTTCAGCGAAAGCCGTGGTCAGTGCCAGGAACACCAGATTGCGCGCAGGCACATAGGTAACGGGGATCGTGTCGCCGACACCGTCTTTGGGAACATCGATCTCGTCGGTCAGCGCCGAACCGCCGAACTGGCGCAGATCGAGGGGCAGCTCGACATGCCGCTCAACTTCCAGTTTCTCGGCGATTGCCCGCGCCGATTGCAGCTCGCGGATATGCCGCTGGCCATAATCGATCGTCAGCGCATGAAGCGAATGCCCCCGTTCGCGCGCGATCGCAGCAGTTACCATGGAATCGAGCCCGCCCGAAAGCAGGATGACGGCGGGGCCGGGAGTGTCGGACTGGGTCATGCCCGCCCGCTATGCGCGAATGCAGCGGGCTGCAAGCCGGGCGATCAGTTGCAGCGGCCCGTCTGGCGCGCTTCGGCGGTGAACTGGAAGGGCTTGCCCCCGGCGATCCCCTGGCCATCGATCTGGACCAGTCCGGTCGATTCCTTGCGGATATGGGTCCGTCCATATCCATTGCCGCGGCAAGTGTATTGCACCGTGACGTCGCTGGCGCTGTTCTCGACGACGAACCGGTTGCAGTTCGTCCCGGGATGGCGAAGCTGGAGGAATTCACGCCCCGTGCGCAGGCAGATCTTGCGCACATTGCCACCGTCGCGGAAGCGCAGCTCCCATTCGCCCCGGTCGAGCGTATCGAGCATGTCGAGCGATGCCTGCGCAACGCCCGGAACCGCCAGAAGTGCGAACGGCGCACCAAGCGCCGCGAGAATGAATGCCCGTTTGCGAGCCATATCGGAATTGACCTTTCGTCCGTGAAACCAGACGCGCCCGTGATTCGCCTGCATTACATCACAATCACTCTGAACCGTTGTAAAACAACGACACGTCTCGTCAGACAGTTATCTCGAACTGTTTCGAGCAGAATGCGCAATCGACCCGGACGATCCCGTCAGGGTCGCGCATTTCGACCCGCTGGTCTTCGGGAAACCGTTCGAGAACCGAGCGGTAGTGTTCGACCGAGCAGCGGCAACCGCGCGCAATGGCAGCCCCTGGCTGGACGCGCACTTCGGTTTCCTCGTGGAACAGCCGCCAGGCGATCGCCTCGAGCGAAAGCTTGTCGTCGAGCAGTTCGTCATGGCGCAGCGAACCGGCGAGGATCGCGACATGTTCCCATTCGGGATGATCGAGCTTGGCATGGAGGCGCTCGCGGCCTTCCTCGCCTTCGGGCAGATGCTGGACCAGCAGGCCCGCAGCGCGCACGCCGTCGTCATCGGACCGGACCGCGCAGCGGAGCAGCGTGGGGACCTGTTCCGACTGATAGAAGTAGCGCTCGCACGCTTCGGCCAGCGTGTCGCCCTCGAGCGGGACGATTCCCTGATACCGCCCCTGTCCACCGGCGAGATCGAAGGTGATCGCCAGATAGCCCTTGCCGAACAGCGCGAACAGCGAAGGGTTGGCGCCGAGTTCAGCCAGCTTGGCCGGGTCGAAATCGACATGGCCGCGCAATTCTCCGCCCTTGTAGTCGCAAACCAGCAGGTTGACTGCACCGGCCTCCGTCTGTGCCTGCATGGTGACCTGCGAGCCGTCATCCTTGACCAGGCCGCCCATCAGCACGGCAAGAACCAGCGCTTCGGCCAGCAGATGCGTGATCGGCGGCGGATAATCATGCGCGGCAAGAATGACATCGAGCGTGTCGTCGAGCCGCACGAGCCGTCCCCGCGCATGCCGTGCGGGAATGGTGAAGGCGAGCAGGCGATCCGAATATGTTTCGTCGGTCGTAGCGGGAATAGCGTCCATCGCCGCCATATGGGGCGCGTTCGGCAAAATGTTAGAGCGAGCGAAACGCCATCAGATTTTGTCGAAACACCACAACAGCACCGACTTCTGGGCGTGGATGCGATTTTCCGCCTCGTCGAAGACGACCGACTGGTCACCTTCGAAGACTTCCTCGGTCACTTCGTCGCCGACATGCGCGGGCAGACAGTGCAGGAATTTCGCTTCGTGCTTGGCCGATGCCATCAGCGCATCCGAAACCTGGAAGGGTGCCATCGCGGCCAGCTTGTTATGGACATGCTCCTGACCCATCGAGACCCAGGTATCGGTGACGACGATATCGGCGTCGGCAACGGCTTCCCGCGCATCGTTGGTCAGCGTGACTTTGCACCCGGCCGCACGCGCCATGTCGATAAATTCGGCCTCGGGTTCATAGCCTTTCGGAGTACCGACCCGGACATTGAACTTCATCAGCGCGGCAGCCTCGAGGATCGAATGCAGCACATTGTTGCCATCGCCGAGCCAGGCAAGTTCGAGACCCGGCAGCGCCTTGCCATGTTCGACCACCGTCAGCAGGTCGGCAACGATCTGGCAGGGATGCGAACGGTCGGTGAGCCCGTTGATGACCGGTACGGTCGCATGCCGCGCCATTTCCAGCGCCTTATCGTGATCGTCGGTGCGCAGCATGATCGCGTCGACCATCCGGCTGAGCACGCGTGCGGTATCGGCCACACTTTCCCCGCGACCCAGCTGGCTGGTGCCCGAATCGAGAATCAGCGCCGAACCGCCNAGCTGCCGCATCGCGATATCGAAGCTGACCCGGGTGCGCGTGGAATTCTTTTCGAAGATCATGCCNAGCACATGGCCCGCCAGCGGCGCATCGGCATCGGCGCGGCCTTTCGGCCAGGCCTGCCGCGCNGCCTTGCGGTCCTGCGCGTCGTTGATCATGGCGGCGATCGCGTCCCCGCCTGCATCGGAAAGATCGAGGAAATGCCGCATCGTGTCGCTCCGCTTAGCCGGCTGCGTCATAGCTTGCGGCGCCCGCCGAAAGCTTGTCGAAGAACTCGTCGAATTCGGCGTCGCCCGCCACCAGCGGCGGCAGGATACGCAGCGTGTTGTCGCCCGCGGCCACGGTCAGCAGCTGGTGGTTGTCGCGCAGGTGGACGAAGAACGGCCGGCTTTCGACTTTCATCTTGAGGCCGAGCATCAGGCCCTTGCCGCGAACGAGCTCGAATATTTCGGGGTAATTGCCGATGAACTGCTCGAGACGGCTGCGCAGCCGCTCGCCCTTCCCGGCCACCTCGTTCAGGAACGTGTCGTTCGCTACGGCTTCCATGACCGCCTTCCCGGCTGCCATGGCGAGCGGGTTGCCGCCATAGGTCGAACCGTGCGTGCCGAAGCCCATCCCGCGAGCGGCCTTTTCGGTGGCAAGGCAAGCGCCCAGCGGGAAGCCGCCGCCGATACCCTTGGCGGTCGCCATGATATCGGGCTCGATCCCGTAATGCTCGTAAGCGTAGAGCTTGCCGGTCCGTGCGACACCGCATTGTACTTCGTCGAACACCAGCATCAGATCGTTGTCATCGGCCAGCTTGCGCAGGCCATGAATGAACTCGTCCGAACCGGGACGGATGCCGCCCTCGCCCTGGATCGGCTCGACGAGGAAGCCGGCAGTCTTGTCGCTCATCAGCGATTTGGCGTGGTCGAGATTGTCGAATTCCGCATATTGGAACCCGGGAAGCAGCGGCATGAAGCCTTTGTGCATCTTCTCCTGGTTCGAGGCGCTGATCGTNGCCATCGTCCGCCCGTGGAATGCGTTGGTGAAGGTGATCAGTTCGGTACGCTGCGCATCACCGTCNTCATGCTGGTGGTACGCCCGCGCCGTCTTGATCGCCGCCTCGACCGCNTCGGCACCCGAATTGGTGAAGAACACCGTATCGGCGAAGGTCTTGTCGACCAGCATCTGCGCCAGTTCCTCACCCTGCGGGCTGCCATAGAGGTTGGAGACATGCATCAAGGTCTCGGCCTGGCGCTGGATCGCCCCGATAAGCCCCGAATGGCTGTGGCCGAGCAGGTTGACGGCAATCCCGCTGGCGAAATCGAGATAGCGCGTGCCATCCTCGTCGATCAGATGACAGTGCTCGCCCTTTANGGGGCGCACGCCGCAGCGCGGGTAGACGGGCATCAGCGGTGAAATCGACATGGGTCCTCCAGCGGCACCGGTTGGGCAGTGCATTCTCGGGGTGAAAGACAAATGGCGGCCCCTGAAGGAACCGCCATCTGCGTGTTTGCCAGCGATCTATTGCGTCTCGCGGTTCCGGTCAAACCGGATCGCGGGAGGCAAGGCCTCAGCCCTGGGCAGGGACGAGGTTGACCGCCGAATGCTTGCCGCGTCGGTCGACTTCGAGATCGAATTCGTACCGTTCGCCTTCGTTGATCCCGGCGAGGCCCGAGCGCTCGACCGCGCTGATGTGAACGAAAGCGTCGGGCTGTCCGTCGTCGCGAGTCAGGAAGCCGAAGCCCTTCATCGAGTTGAAGAACTTGACCGTGCCGGTCGCCTTCTCACCCGTCAGCTCGCGGCGGGGTGCGCCGCCTGCGTCACCGCGCGATTCGACGGCAATCACATCGCCGACGACCTGGAGGTCCTGCGCCGACACCTTGCCGCCACGATCGACGAGGTTGAATTCCAGTTCCTGCCCTTCGGCGAGGCCTTCGAGGCCCGCGCGTTCGACCGCGCTGATGTGGACGAACACGTCCTCACCGCCGCCTTCCTGCTGGATGAAACCGAAACCCTTCTGGCTGTTGAAGAATTTCACCGTGCCCTTGCCGGTGCCGACGACCTGCGCGGGCATGCGGTTGAAGCCGCCGCCTCCGCCACCGCCGCCGCGATCACCGCCGCCGCCACGATTGCCGCCGCCGAAACCGCCACCGCGATTGCCGCCGCCNAANCCGCCGCCACGATCGCCACCGCGGTCACCGCCGCCGAAACGATCGCCCTGGAATGCCTCGTGGGGAGCAAAATCGGACGGGGGCCCGCCGAAATTGTCGTAACCGTCTTCGCCGAAACCGTCGCGCTTGTCCTTACCGCGGCGGCGCCCTCTGTCGTAACCCATAACTCGAACAATACCTTGTCGTGCAGTCCAGTATCCAAACCCGCCAGAGCGAAGAACTGCTGTTCACACCGACGCGGACAGGCACGAAACCCACCCTCACGCAACCTTTATAGCGCGAAAGATGTCCACGCGCGAATGATTTAGCTGCAAGTACCAGCAAAGCGCAGAAATGTGACATTTTCGCATAGGCTTTGCGAGCGAATGATCGCTTGAACGCAGCCACTTGGTTCGGCACAGGGCAGGCATGGATTTACTCGCCCTATTCAGCGATCCCGCCGCNTGGCTGGCGCTGCTCACGCTNATCGCGCTCGAAGTCGTGCTCGGCGTCGACAATCTGATCTTCATCGCGATCCTGTCGAACAAGCTGCCCGAACACCAGCAACAGCGGGCCCGGCGGATCGGGCTGGCGCTTGCCCTGATCATGCGGATCGGCCTGCTCATGCTGATCGGCTGGCTGGTGACATTGCAGGCCCCGCTGTTCGACCTCGGCCTCGTCGGGGCCCCGAACGAATACGGCAAGCCCAGCTTCGAAACCGCGTTCTCGGGACGCGACCTGATCCTNCTGGCCGGGGGACTCTTCCTGCTGTGGAAGGCGACCAAGGAAATCCACCATTCGATGGAGCCGGAGGATGATTCGGGTGACCTGCTCGACAAGACCCCCGGGGTCGCCGATGCCGCTAAGGCGACCTTCGGTGCGGTAATCGCGCAGATCGTGGCGATCGACATCGTCTTCTCGGTCGATTCGATCCTGACTGCGGTGGGCATGACCGACGAAATCCCGATCATGGTCATGGCAGTCGTGATCACGGTGGGGATCATGATGGTGGCAGCCGATCCGCTGGCCAGGTTCATCGAAAAGAACCCGACACTGGTGATGCTTGCGCTTGCCTTCCTCGTGATGATCGGCCTGGTGCTGATCGCCGACGGTTTCGGATTCCACGTGCCCAAGGGCTATATCTATGCCGCGATGGGCTTTTCGATCGGTGTCGAACTGCTCAACATCATGCAACGCAATCGCCGTGTGTCGCGACAGGCGGCTGCTGGAGGGAACGTATAATGGGCGAATTCCGCAAACTTTCGGACACTTTCTATGCCAGCCCGCAGGTCAGCCCGCAGGACATTTCCGAAGCGGCAGCGATGGGCATGGCGCTGGTGGTGAACAACCGTCCCGACGGGGAAGCGGCAGATCAGCCCGAGGGCGCCGCCATCGAAGCAGCGACGCGTGCTGCAGGGATGGACTATCTGGCGATCCCGATCGGCAGCGCAGGGTTCAGCGAACCGCAGGTGGAACGGCTGCAGGATGCGCTTGCCTCGGCGCAGGGCCCGGTCCTCGGCTTCTGCCGTTCGGGCACGCGTTCGACCCTGCTGTGGTCGCTCGCCCAGGCGCGCAGCGGCGGCGACCCCGACGCGATTGCCGAGGCCGCCGCATCGGTCGGCTACGATGTCAGCTCCGTGCGCCCAGCGATGGATATGTTCGCCGCCCGTGCGGCTGAGTGATCACTGGCGATAATCGAGCGGCGGCTCGCGGTCGCCAAGCAGCGATTCGTAGACGTAATCCTCGCCCCGCTCGGCGATGAATTCGGCCTTGGCCTGCTCGCGTAGCTGCGGGTTGGTGTACAGTTCGACGGCAGCGAGGATCATGGCCTTGGCAGCCTGCTGCGTTCCCTTCGCCCCGTAGCTGTGGCCGCTGGCGGCGACCGCCTGCCAGCTGTGCGCCGCCGTTCCGGGAACCCAGGTCGCCGTGCGCACGCTCACGGTCGGCACCGCGCGGCTTACATCGCCGACGTCGGTCGAGCCATATCCGGTCAGCACGGCATAGTCCTCGACCTCCTGCGCTTGCGCCAGGGCCGGGGCATCCTCGCCCAGGCTGTCGCGGATCGTCCCGGCCCAGGCCAGCTCTTCAGCAGTATAGGCAATCGGCTCGAGCTGGCGCAGCTTGGCATCCATCATCGTCTGCAGTGATTCGAGCGGCAGCGTGGGATTGTTGCCGTGGATGATCTCCCAATCGACATCGGTGCCCGTTCCCATCGCCGCACCCTGCGCCGCGGCCTCGAGCCGGGGCCACAGCGCCCGCACCTCGTCCGCATCCGAATGGCGGACGTAATAGAAGACTTCGGCGAAGTCGGGCACGACATTGGGCGCCGCCCCGCCGCTGGTGATCACGTAATGGATGCGCGTATCCATGCTGGTGTGTTCGCGCATCATGTTGACCATCATGTTCATCGCCTCGACCCCGTCGAGCGCCGAGCGCCCGCGTTCGGGCGCNCCCGCCGCATGGGCTGANACACCGCGGAAACGGAACTTGCCCGAGCGGTTGGCGAGGCTTTTGCGCGAGGCCGCCGAATTGCGGTCTGCCGGGTGCCAGTCGATCACGAAATCGGCATCGTCGAACAGGCCCGCGCGCGCCATGTAGACCTTGCCCGATCCGCCCTCTTCCGCCGGTGTGCCATATAGGCGGACCCGGCCCGGTGTGCCCGTGGCTTCGAGCCAGTTGCGGATCGCNATGGCCGCGCTCAGCGAACCGGCACCGAACAGATTGTGCCCGCAGGCGTGGCCGGCATGCTTGTCGGCCACCGGATCCCGCGTCGGCTGNGCGGACTGGGTGATCCCCGGCAGCGCGTCGAATTCCGCCAGCAGGCCGATGACCGGCCCGCTGTCTCCCCATTCGGCCACGAANGCAGTGGGGATGCCCGCCACGCCGGGGCGTATCGAAAAGCCGGCACCTTCCAGCTCGTCGATCAGCAGGCCGCTCGAGCGGGTCTCGAGATATCCGAGCTCGGCGAAGTCCCAGATCTGCTGGGCCACCCGCTGGGTGCGCTCCTGCTGCGCTTCGACCTGCGCGATCGGATCGGCTTGCTGGGCGGCGAGCGGTGAAGCAATCAGTGCTGCCCCGGCAGCAAGAATGGCGAGCGATTTCATTGGCGTCTCCCTGTTGGGTCCTGCTTGCCGGAAAGCGCGCCGCATGCCAATCGCCTGCCACATGGATTTTTCAGCCGCCACGCTCCAGTTCGCCGGATCGCTGATCGCCATTCTCGCACTGGCGGGCCTGGCCTATTGGCTCAAGCTCGGTCCGCCGCCGGAGTTGGCCGACGAAGAGGATGCGCGGACAGCCGCCGACGAAGCGGTCAGCGGTTTTGCGCCCGTGGCCATCGGGCTCGATCGCGACGGACGCGGCGCGATATTGCGCGATTCCGGCGGCAGGGTCCTGCTGTTGCGCCCGCATGGCGGCCATTTCGCGGGCCGGATACTGGCCCCGCAGGCACGGGCCAGCAGCGACGGGGAAGCGCTGGTAATCGACACCGCGGAAAAGCGCTTCGGCGCTGCGCGCCTTGTGCTCGACGACCCGCGCGCTTGGGTTCGCGCGGTAGAAGCGATACAGGAATAGCCACCATGCCCGATTTCTCGCCGACAGAATATGCCGTGCCCGGCTTCGTTGCGCTGGTGCTGATCGAGATGCTGTGGGCCCGCCGCGCACGGCGCGACGCCTACGAACCGCGAGATACGCTCACCAGCCTCGCCTTTGGACTGGGCAGCACCGTTTCCGCTTTGCTGTTCGGCGGCGTGTTCGTCGCGCTGTACATGGGGTTGTGGCAATTCCGCCTGTTCGACGTGCCGTGGACCTGGTGGGCCTTCGCGCTGTGCTTCGTGCTCGACGACCTGAAATATTACTGGGTCCACCGGTTCGGTCACCGCGTTCGCTGGTTCTGGGCCAGCCATGTGAACCACCATTCGAGCCAGCATTACAACCTGTCCACCGCACTGCGTCAGACCTGGACCGGCTTTCTCACACTGGGTTTCGTCTTCGCCCTCCCGCTGGTGCTGCTGGGTTTCCACCCGGCGATGATCGCGATCTGCGGCGGGTTCAACCTGATCTACCAGTTCTGGATCCATACCGAGGCAATCGACCGGATGCCGCGCTGGTTCGAAGCGGTAATGAACACGCCCAGCCATCACCGCGTGCACCATGCAACCAACCCGCGCTATCTCGACCGCAACTATGCCGGGGTCTTCATTGTCTGGGACAAGCTGTTCGGCACCTTCGAACCCGAAGTGCGGGGCGAAAAAATCCGCTACGGCATCGTCAAGCAACTGGGCAGTTTCAACCTGCTATGGGCGGTCTTTCACGAATGGATCGGGATTGCGCAGGACATGTGGCGCGCGCCGTGGAAGCACAAGCTGTCCTACCTGCTGCGCGAACCGGGCTGGACGCACGATGGCAGTCGCCAGACATCCGACCAGATCCGCAGCGACTGGCTCGAACGGACCGGGTCGACGGAAAAGTCCGTTTCATCTGAAAACCTGATTGCGGGCGACGCCGAGGCTGCCTAACCTCTCGAATCGAGAGGAGATACCATGGACGAATTCGATGTCATCGTGATCGGTGGCGGCAGCGCGGGCAGCGCGGTTTCCGGTCGACTGGCCGAGGCCGGGAAAAGCGTATGCCTGCTGGAGGCCGGACCGCGCAACGACACCATTCTGGTCAAGACGCCAGGCCTGATGCCGTTTCTGCGCGAAGGGTCGAACTACCGCTACGAAACGGTGCCTCAAAAAGGGCTCAACGGCCGCGTCGGTTACCAGCCGCGCGGGCGCGGACTGGGCGGTTCTTCGGCGATCAACGCGATGATCTATATCCGCGGCAATCGCTGGGATTACGACAATTGGGCCGAGCTCGGCTGCACCGGCTGGAGCTACGAGCACGTGCTGCCCTATTTCAAGCGGGCAGAGCATAACGTGCGCGGCGGCGACGCCTATCACGGAGCTTCGGGGCCGCTGTGGGTTTCGGACCAGAAATGGCCCAATCCGGGCAGCGTGGCCTTTGTCGAGGCGGCAGCGCAGTTGCAGCTCCCACGCAACACCGATTTCAACGGCGAGGAACAGGCCGGTTTCGGGCTTTACCAAGTTACCCAGAAGAACGGCGAACGCTGGTCGGCCGCGCGCGCCTATGTCGAACCGAAGCGCGGTTCGAAAAATCTCGACGTCCGCATCGGGGTCAGCGTCCAGCGGCTGGTGATCAAGGACGGCCGCGTTACCGGCGTGACCTATTCGGTCGGCGACAAGGAACGTACGGTCACTGCCCGGGGCGCGGTGGTGCTGTCCGCCGGCGCCTTCAACACGCCGCAGCTACTAATGCTGTCGGGCATCGGACCGGGCGCCCATATCAAGGAGCANGGTATCGACGTCGTGCTCGACAAGCCGGCGGTCGGCGCGGACCTGCANGACCATATCGATTATGTGTCGAGCTGGCAGACCGAGAGCAAGGATCTGATCGGCGACAGCCTGGCGGGTACGGTCCGCATGGCAAAGGCCATCATCGAGCNCCGCCGCAAGCGCACCGGCATCATGACCACGCCCTATGCCGAAGCGGGCGGGTTCTGGAAGGTCATGCCCGATGCCCCGGCGCCCGACATCCAGTGGCACTTCGTTCCCGCCATGCTCGAGGATCACGGACGCACGAAGGTGAAAGGTCACGGCTTCTCGCTGCATGCCTGCGTCCTGCGGCCCGAAAGCCGGGGGACGGTGCGGCTGAACGGCGCCGACGCGCGAATGGCGCCCCGGATCGATCCCAATTTCCTCGATGATGAGCGCGACATGGCAACGCTGCGCGCAGGCGTGCGACTGTCGCACCGCATCGTATCCTCGCCCAGCCTGGCGAAATACGAGCCGCAGGATCGCTATCCGATCGATCTGGAAGACGATGCCGCGCTCGACGCCATGATCCGCAATCGCGCAGATACGGTCTATCACCCGGTCGGCACCTGCCGGATGGGCGGCGATAGCGATGCGGTGGTCGATCACACGCTCAAGGCGCGGGGGATCGAGGGCCTGTATGTCGCGGATGCAAGCGTGATGCCGCGGCTGGTTTCGGGCAACACCAATGCACCGAGCATCATGATCGGCGAACGCTGCGCCGATTTCGTCAAGGACGCCCTCGCAGCCTGAACCCGCTGACATGGCCGGAAAGACGAACGGGCCGGAGGTTTCCTCCGGCCCGTTTTCGTATGTGCGAGCGTCACAAGCGATCACCGCGGCCCCGCTGTGCGACCCGACCAAAAAAAAGGGGCCGGAGAGTTGATCTCCGGCCCAATTAAGTCGGTGTTCGCAGGAGGAACATGGGTAGGCGGGGCGCCGGGAGAGAGAGGAGAGAGAAGGCGCCCCGCCGAACTGGTAATCAATTGGCCCGGGAGAATTCCGGGTAGGCTTCGATGCCGGTTTCACCGACGTCGAGACCGGCCAACTCTTCTTCTTCGCTCGGACGTACGCCGATGGTGGCCTTGAGGGCGAACCAGACGATGGCCGAGGTGATGCAGACGAAGGCACCGGTTGCCACCACGCCGGTAAGCTGCGCGATGAACGGCACTTCGGTGTTGGTCAGCGGCACGGCGAGCGTACCCCAGATGCCGGCCACGAGGTGAACCGGGATCGCACCGACGACGTCGTCGATCTTGAGCTTGTCGAGCAGCGGCACGAAGATCACGGGCAGTGCACCGCCGATGCCGCCGATCACGATCGCCATACCCACATTGGGGGTCAGCGGTTCGGCGGTGATGGCGACGAGACCGGCCAGTGCGCCGTTGAGGGCCATGGTAGTGTCGGCCTTGCCATAGCGCAGCTGGGTCAGGATGATCGCCACGACCACGCCGGCAGCTGCCGCCATGTTGGTGTTGACGAAGATCTTCGACACGTCGGACACGTCGGACACGGTGCCCATCGCAAGCTGCGAGGCGCCGTTGAAGCCGAACCAGCCGAGCCACAGGATGAACGTACCCAGCGTTGCGAGCGGGATGCTCGACCCGGGGAATACGGTCATGCCCTTGGCAGTGTAGCGACCCAGACGGGGGCCGATGATCAGCGCGCCCATCAGCGCGGCCCAGCCACCGGTCGAGTGCACCAGCGTCGAACCCGCGAAGTCGGAGAAGCCCATGGCGTCGAGCCAGCCGGCGCCCCATTCCCAGCTGACGATAACCGGATAGATGAAGCCGGTCAGCAGCGTGACGAAGATGAAGAAGGGCACGATCTTGATGCGTTCGGCCACGGTGCCCGAAACGATCGATGCGGTGGTCGCGCAGAACACCATCTGGAAGAACCAGTCGGAGGCGACCGAATAGCCGGTGCCGGTATCGGCTTCACCCACGCCCTGCATGGCATAGGGGAAATCGGCGACGCCGATGAACCCGCCTTCGAAGCCCGGATAGGCGATCGAGTAGCCGATCACCCAGAACATCAGGCCCGCAATCGAGTAGAGCCCGATGTTCTTGAGACACTGGACCGAGACGTTCTTCGAACGCACCAGCCCGGCTTCGAGCATGGCAAAGCCCGCGGCCATCCACATGACGAGGAAACCGCCGATCAGGAACAGCAGGGTGTTGAGGATATAGGCGGTGCCGCCCGAGACCGCTTCCGCGGCTTCGGGAAGGACCGCTTCCTGCGCAAAGGCAGGGGCGGAAACGAGCAACCCGGCGAGCGCCAGGGGTGCAGTGTAGAGATGTTTTCTGGTCATGTGCGGATGCCCCCTCAAAGCGCGGTGTCGCCGGTTTCGCCGGTGCGGATGCGCGTGGCGCTGGCCAGGTCGAAGACAAAGATCTTGCCATCGCCAATGGCTTCGGTGCTGGCGGTCTGCTGGATCGTCTCGACCACCTGCGCGGCGAGATCGTCGCTTGCCGCGATTTCGAGCTTCACCTTGGGCAGCATGTTGGTCGAATATTCGGCGCCGCGGTAGATTTCGGTCTGGCCCTTCTGGCGGCCGAAACCCTTGACTTCGGTAACGGTCATTCCCGCCACTCCAATGCCGCCGAGCGCTTCGCGCACTTCGTCGAGCTTGAATGGCTTGATGACTGCGATGATGAATTTCACGCCTTCACCCCCTGTGTGATCCACCGGCCAAGCACCGGCGGGATCACAGTCAGCAATGTGCGTGCCAAACGCGATTTCGGTACGAATCGAACGCAGCAGGAGCGGATGAGCGCAGTTGATTGCCCAATGATTGGGCGCCTGCCTGTTATTTAAGCAATTCCAGCTTGGCAATGACCGGCAGGTGATCCGATGCCACGGCGGCGAGGCCGGTATGATGGACCTCGGTTTCGACCAGCCGCCAATGCTTGCTGGCCACGATCCGGTCGAGCGTGGCAACCGGCTGCCGGCTGGGATAGCTGCGCCCGGGCGTGACGATCTGCCAGTCGGGAGAGAACTCGCGCATGGCCCCGGTGGTGCGCCCCCACTGGTTGAAATCGCCCATGATCACGGTCGGCAAATCACGGTTGCAAGCGCCCACGAAAGCCAGCAGCGAGCGGATCTGGTCGCGGCGCCGCAGTCCGGACAGGTCGAGATGCGTGCCGATCACCCGCAGGGGCCGGCCTTCGACGACGATTTCACCGCATGCGGCACCGCGCGGTTCGAGCGTCGGCAGGTCGAGCGCTTCGCCCGAGAGGATCTCNAGGTCGCGTCGCACAAGCAGCGCATTGCCGTGCCAGCCGATGCTNCGCGGACGCTTGGCCACCTCGATCACGCGCCANTGGGTGTCGTCGATCTCCGCGCGCGGGAGCACGCTGGCGCGCTCGCCNATCCGCCGGTCGGCTTCCTGCANCGCGACGATATCGGCATCGATCTCGTGCAGCACNGACAGGATGCGCTCGGGATCGCGCTTGCGATCGAGCCCGACACCCTTGTGGATGTTGTAGCTGGCGAAAGTCAGCTGCACGCGGNGTTCACGTCAGAGGAAATCGCGCAGCGTCGCCATNAANCGGTCGAACTGATCGTGGTGCAGCCAGTGACCCGCGTTCTCGAACTCGATCACTTCGGCATTGGCAAAGTGGTCGAGCCGGCCGTCGCCTTCGGGGTTGGAGGCCCAACTGTCGGCGCCATACAGCAGCAGTGTCGGCGCGCTGATCGCCGCCCAGGTCTGGTAGAGGAATTCATCGGCGATGTCTTCGACCGCCCAGACGTTGAGATGCGGGTCGAATTTCCAGCTGTAGGTGCCGTCTTCGTTGCGGTTGACCCCATGCACGGTCAGGTGGCGCGCCTGCTCCTCGGTGAGATAGCTGTTCTCCTCGATCATGCGCGCGAATGCCGCTTCTATGCTGTCGTATTTGCGCGGACTGCGTCCCGAAGCGGCGCGTTTCTTGCCAATCCATTCGTTGAGGCGCTCGGGATAAGGAACGGCGCGCATTTCGGCCTGCCGTTTGGGGCTGGGGCCCAACCCTTCGATCGCCACGATCTTCTTGACCATGTCGGGAAAGGTCCCGGCATAGCGCAGCGAAACATTGCCGCCCATCGAGTGGCTGACGATGGTGACCGGTCCGACACCCAGCTGGTGGATCAGCTGGGCAAGGTCGTAGACCATGTCGTTCGCCGAATAATTGCCATCGCTGACCCAGTCGCTGTCACCGTGGCCACGGTGATCGAGCGCGACCACATGCCAGTCCTCGCGCAATTGCTCGGCCACCCAGTCCCAGCTGCGCGCATGGTCGCGCCCGCCGTGCACGAGGACCAGCGGGGGCTTTCCGCGATTGCCCCAGTCGAGATAGTGCAGGCGCAGGCGCTGCGAGATGAAGGTCTGCGAGGTCGGTCCGGCATGTAGCGTCATGCGATTTCCATGCCGCGTCGCCGCCGTGCCCGCAAGCCTACCGCTCCTTCGTCGCCGAGAAGGTGAGGTCGGGGTTCTTTTCCTGCTGGTAGTTCACGTCCCACGGGCTCTTGGCCATGAACACCAGATCGCCGTCGCGATCCTTGGCCAGCGTCGACAGGTTGAATTTCTCGAATTCCGCCAACGCCTTCGCATCCCCCCTGACCCAGCGCGCAGTGGTAAAGGGCGACGCTTCGAGTTTGGCTTCGACCTTGTATTCGGCAGACAGGCGACTGATCAGCACTTCGAGCTGGAGCTGACCGACGACGCCGATGATCCACTGCCCACCAAGCTCGGGATAGAACACCTGGATCACGCCCTCTTCCGAAAGGTCATCGAGCGCTTTGCGCAATTGCTTGGTCTTGGTCGGATCGACCAGCGCGACACGGCGAAGGATTTCGGGTGCGAAATTGGGCAGGCCGGTAAAGCGGATCACGTTCTTTTCGGACAGCGTATCGCCCACCCGCAGCGTGCCGTGGTTGGGAATGCCGATGATATCGCCCGGTTCAGCCGTATCGGCCACCTCGCGGTCCTGCGCGAAGAACAGGATGGGCGAATGGATCGCCACCGGTTTGCCCAGCCCGCTCGGCGTCAGCTTCATGCCGCGTTTGAAGGTGCCCGAGACCTGCCGCATGAACGCGATCCGGTCGCGGTGGTTGGGGTCCATGTTCGCCTGGACCTTGAAGATGAAGCCAGTGACCTCGTCGCGGGTCGGCGGGATCTGTTCCTCGCCCGCGGGCTGCGGACGCGGCGGGGGCGCGTATTTCGCAATCGCCTCGATCAGCTCGGTGACGCCGAAATTCTTCAGGGCCGATCCGAAATAGACCGGGGTGAGGTCGCCGCTGCGATAGGCCTCCAGATCGAATTCGGGATAGCCGATCTGAGCCAGTTCGATGTTTTCCGCGAAGCGCTCGGGTATTTGCGCATCGCAGTCGCGCGTGCCGAGGAATTCCTTGCTGGGTCCCTCGGGCCGCGCGACGCAGCCGCTGGCGAAATCGAGCACGCCTTCGAACTCGCCGCCCATGCCCACCGGATAGGCCTGGGGGCTGACATCGAGCGCAAGCATGTCGGCGATCTCGTCGAGCAGTTCGAATACGGGGCGGCCCTCGCGGTCGACCTTGTTGACAAAGGTGATGATCGGCACGCTGCGCAGGCGGCAGACCTCGAACAGCTTGCGCGTTTGCGGCTCGATACCCTTGGCGGCATCGATCACCATGATCGCGCTGTCGACCGCGGTCAGAGTGCGATAGGTGTCTTCGGAGAAGTCTTCGTGCCCCGGCGTGTCGAGCAGATTGAAGGTGATGCCCTCGCGTTCGAAGGTCATGACCGAGCTGGTCACCGAGATGCCGCGCTGCTGCTCGATCTTCATCCAGTCAGACCGCGCGCGCCGCGCCTGTCCGCGCGCCTTGACCTCGCCCGCGAGATGGATCGCGCCGCCGGTCAGCAGCAGCTTCTCGGTGAGCGTGGTCTTGCCCGCGTCGGGGTGCGAAATGATCGCGAAGGTACGGCGGTTCGACATTTCAACTTTCCTCGTCATTCCCGCGCAGGCGGAAATCCAGATAACATATCAACGGGCGGAAAGGTCGGCTGGACCCCCGCCGTCGCGGGGGTGACGGTCAGTGGTGCTCTCTCGCCACCCGAAAGCCGGCGAAATCCTGTTTCACCGGCATCGGTTCGAGCCGGTTGATGTTGAGATGCGGGGGCAGTTCGGCGACCCATTTGATCATGTCGGCGATATCCTGNCCGGTCATCGGGTTCGCNCCGCGGTAGAGATCNTCNCTGGCATCCTGGCTGCCGGTGCGCACCANCGTGAATTCGGTTTCGACCATNCCCGGTTCNATGCTNGTCACACGTACGCCGGTACCATGCAGGTCGGCGCGCAGCGCGAGCGTGAAGTGGTTCGCGAAGGCCTTGGAGCCTGCATAGACGTTGCCGCCGGGATAGACATAATTGCCCGCCACCGAACCGATCGCAATGATCGCGCCCTTGCGTTCGATCAGCGTCGGCAGGAGCTTGCGGGTCAGCACCACCATTGCCGTGACATTGGTGTCGATCATGGTTTGCCAGTCGTCCAGGCTGGCTTCCTGCGCGGGTGCTAGCCCGCGGGCGAGGCCGGCATTGTTCACCAGCAGGTCGATTCCGGCGAAGGGTTCGGGCAAGGCTGCGAGTACGGCTTCCATCGCCTCGACATCGCGCACGTCGAAAGCCGCAGCGTGGACCTTGTCCGCGCCCAACTCTTCCACCAGCGCATCAAGCCGCTCCTTGCGGCGACCGGTCGCAATACAGCGCCAGCCGCTTGCCACCATTGTGCGGACAGTGGCCTCGCCAATGCCCGCTGTGGCGCCGGTCACGAAAGCTGTCCTGGTCATCCGCGTAGCTCCGCGCCCTGTTTGGCTGCCTCAGTAACGACCTTGTCGGCGATCGCCTTGATCTCGGCATCAGTGAAACTCTTGTCGCCCGGCTGCAGCACGATCTCGACCGCGACCGATTTCTTGCCTTCGGGCACGCCCTGGCCCGCAAAGACGTCGAACACGCGGGCATCGACCACGGCGGCCTTGTCCGCCACCCTCACTGCCCGCACCAGATCGCCGGCGGCGAGATCGGCAGGAACGAGGAAAGCAAAGTCGCGGGTGACCGGCTGGAGCGCCGGGGGCGCATAGGGTGCGCGCGCGAAACTGCCGCCGCCCCGCTTGGCGGGTATGGCATCGAGGAACACTTCGACTGCCATGACCGGTCCCTCGATATCGAAGGTCTTCAGCGTCTTGGGATGCAGCGCGCCAAACCGGGCGAGCACGTTCTTCGGGCCGAGGCGCAAAGTGGCCGACTGGCCGGGGTGGAACTGGCTCCCCGCTTCGCCCATCACCATGAGATTGCCGACCGGTGCACCGGCAGCAGCGAGCAACGCTTCGGCTTCGGCCTTGGCGTCGAAGGCATCGAATTGCTTGGCCTTGCCCTGCGCCCAGCCGCGCGGCGTCTTGTCGCCTGCAAGGACGACACCCAGCGTCGGTTTCTCGTCGCTCGCCCCGCCCTTGCCGCGGAAATAGCGGCGTCCAAGCTCGAACAGACGCGACCCGTCGCTCCCGCGATCGGCATTGCGCTTAGCGGCCGACAGCAGGCCGGGGATCAATGAAGGCCGCATCGCCTTCATGTCTTCGCTGATCGGGTTGTCGAGCACCCACAGCCGTGCCCCGTCGGCGAAATGCTCGGCCTCGGCGGTGGGGAGGAAGGACCAGGTCACCGCTTCGTTGAGTCCGCGTGCCGCTGCAGCGCGGCGCAATTTGCGTTCGAGCTGCTGCTGCGGCGATGCGGTCGGCGTGGCCACGCCTTCGGCGCGGGGTAGCGCGGTGCTGGCAACGTGATCGAGACCGTAAATGCGGACCACTTCCTCGACCAGGTCGGCCGCGCCCTCGATATCATGGCGGCGTAGCGGACAGGTGACCTGCCAGTCGGCCCCGACGGTGAAGTCGAGCGCTTCGAGAATGCGGCGCTGTTCAACTTCGCTGATTTCGACACCGCCCAGACGCGCAGTCAGCGCGGGATCGAATGCCACCATCTTCGCTTCGGCAGGCGGCTCGCCCACGCGCACCACCTCGGTCGGCTGGCCACCGCAGGTCTGGACGATCAGATCGGTCAGCAGCGCCAGACCGTCGTCGAGAAACGCCGGGTCGACGCCGCGCTCGAAGCGCGTACGTGCATCGGAGGCAAGACCCAGCTTGCGCCCGGTCACGCCGATGCGCTCGGGATCGAAATAGGCGATCTCGAGCAGGACATCGCAAGTGTCATCGGCCGCGCCCGAATGCGCCCCGCCCATGATCCCACCGATATCATGGACGCCGCTATCATCGGCAATCACGGTCATCGTTTCGTCGAGCGTGTAGGTCTTCTCGTTCAACGCCTCGACGCTTTCACCAGCGGCAGCGCGGCGGGCGACCATCGCCCCGCTCAGCTTGGCGAGGTCGTAGACATGCGCCGGGCGCCCGGTCGCGAACATCAGGTANTTGGTGCAATCGACCAGCGCGCTGATCGGCCGCTGGCCNGCCGCCTTGAGCCGGCGCTGCATCCAGTCGGGCGACGGGCCGTTGCGGACGCCGCGGATCACCCGGGCGAAATAGGCCGGGACGCCTTCCGTGTCCTCGATCTTCACTTCAACCGGGCACGCGCCGTCACCCGTGATGGCAGGCACGTCGACCGGTTTGAACGTCCCCAGCCCCGCGGCAGCCAGATCGCGCGCAATGCCCATCACGCCCATGCAATCGGGCCGGTCGGGCGTGATCGCGACGTCGAACANCGGCGAGGCATCGCTGTATTCGGCAAAGCTGGTGCCGACCGGCGCGTCCTCGGGCAGTTCGATAATTCCGTCGTGTTCATCGCCCAGTTCGAGCTCGCGCACCGAACACATCATGCCGTTCGATTCGACCCCGCGGATCGCGCTCTTGCGCAGTTCCATGCCATTGGCCGGAACCACCGCGCCGGGCAGGCCCAGCACCCCCTTCATGCCCGCACGCGCATTGGGCGCGCCGCAGACGACCTGCAGCGGNTCGCCCTCGCCCGTGTCGACGCTCAGCACCTGCAGTTTGTCGGCATCGGGATGCTTGGCGGCGGTNAGCACCTTGGCGACGCGGAACCCTGCGAGCCTTTCCGCCGGGTCCTCGATGCCTTCGACCTCGTGGCCGATCCGGTTGAGCGCNGCTGCGATTTCCGGCACCGAAGCATCGGTGTCGAGGAAGTGTTCGAGCCATTCGAGCGAGAACTTCATGCCTTCGCTCCTACGCCTGCGGAAAGGGTCGGCTGGTCGAACGGGCTGAAGCCGTAATGATCGAGCCAGCGTCCGTCGCCATCGAAGAAGGCGCGCAAATCGTCCATCCCGTATTTGAGCATGGCGAGGCGGTCGACGCCCACGCCGAAGGCGAAGCCCTGCCATTCGTCGGCGTCGAGCCCGGCGAACTCGAGCACGCGGCGGTTGACCATGCCGCTGCCCAGCAGTTCCATCCAGCCATGCCCCGGCGCGTCACCGTCCCCGCCGAGCACGCGGCGGCCCTTNACATCCTGCCAGCCGACATCGACCTCGACCGACGGCTCGGTGAAGGGGAAGTAGGACGGGCGCAGGCGCAGCACGATGTCGTCGCGTTCGAAGAAGGCCTTGAGAAAGGTCTCCAGCGTCCACTTGAGATGGCCCAGGTGAATATCGCGATCGATCACCAGCCCTTCGACCTGGTGGAACATCGGCGTGTGCGTCGCATCGCTGTCGCTGCGATAGACGCGGCCCGGGGCGATGATCCGGATCGGCGCGCCCCCTGCATCCTTTGAAGCAACCTCGACCATCGAGCGGATCTGCACCGGCGAAGTATGCGTGCGCAGCAGCATGCGGTGCCCGTCGCTATCGTGGTCGGGGAAATAGAAGGTGTCGTGCATCGCCCGCGCAGGATGCGTTTCGGCCATGTTGAGCGCGGTGAAATTGTGCCAGTCGTCCTCGATCTCCGGACCGGTGGCAACCGAGAAGCCGAGGTCGGCGAAGATTTCCGCCAGTTCGTCCATCACCTGGCTGACCGGATGGACCGAGCCGCTCGGCATGNCTGGCGCCGGCAGCGTCAGGTCGAGGCCTTCCGTGGCAAGGCGCGCTTCGAGCTCCGCATCCTCGAGCACTTCCTTGCGCGCGGCAATCGCATCGGCGGCCGCGGTCCGCAGGCCATTGAGCAGCGGCCCCTGAACCTGCCGGTCTTCGGGTGACATCTTGCCGAGCGTTTTCATCAAGCCCGAAATCGACCCCTGCTTGCCGAGGAATTCGATCCGCAGCGCTTCGAGCGCAGCTGCATCGGGAGCATCTTCGATCCGCGTCAGCGCATCGGTCTTGAGTTGGTCGAGGTCGGTCATTCTGCCTGGCTTGGAACTGTCGGATGGGACTACCCGCTGGCCCTAGCGCCAAGTGCCCCAATGCTAAAGCCCAGTTTGGTGATCGGCCCGCACGATCCGCTGTGCTCAATCGGCGCTGGGTTCGTGCAGGACCTGCATCGCCTGACCCGCTACGGCCAGGCGCGCATGCGCTGCTGCAGCCAGTACCGGGTGGGGCCGGCTGGCGTATTCGCTCGGCGACATCAGCATGAAGCGCTTGAAGTCGCGGACGAAGTGGGCCTGATCGTGATAATGTCCGTCGAGCGTGTCGATCCATTTGAGCGAGGGATCGAGCATGAACTTGGCCAGGCTGCGCACGAAGCGCTGGCGGCGCAGCAGCAATTGGGGCGAGAACCCGAACACCCGGCTGCAGAACCGTTCCATCGTCCGCGGGCTCATCCCCAGCGCTTCAGCCAGTTCGGCCACGGTGTGGAACCGTGGGTCGGTCAGCGCCTCCTCCAGACGCAGGATGTCCTCTTCGCGCGCGACGGGCTGCGCCAGCAGACGGTCCAGTCCGCGCACCAGGGCGTCGCGTTCGGCAAGGAGATTTCCGTTTGCTGCGGGGACACAGGCGCACAGGCTCCGCAGATGANCGAACGCGGGGTCTTCCTCGACGTCGCTGTACCGATCGGCGTAGGCGATGGCGGGCGTATCGGTCAGCCGCGCCCACCCCCGCGGCATCAGGCCGATACCCCACGACCGGCCGGTGTATGCGCCGAAATGCGTGGCAAANCTGGTCGGCCCGGCCATTACCGCCCGCGGCATGCGCTCGAGCGGCTGGCCGCGCATCCCGGCTGCGACTGTGCGTTCGGGAATGATGCGCAGATTGGCCCATTCGGGGTGGAGCCAGTCGACCACCGGCTCGTCCTCGGCACCTGAGATTTCCATNTGGTAGAGGGTGGTGATGAAGGGACGCAATCGGCGGGGCGGCAGGAAGAACCGCAGCGCGACACCCGCCGGCGCTTCCCCCGTGCTCATCGCGGGTTCTCCGCGCAAGAATATGACCGGCCCTGATGCGTTGAAATCATCGTAAAAACGCCCTTGGCATCCCGGCTAGCAAAAAAGCATCGGTTGATCGACCGCTATGTCGGCGGATCGAGCGTCTGTACGGGTGATCCCCATATCCGCTTGCGCTCGGCCATGAACGCACCCAGGACGGGATGCGGCTGCGCGGCGTAGTCGCTCGGTGTGCAGCCCATGAAAGCGTGGAACTCGTGCACGAAATGCGATTGGTCATGGTAATGGCGGTCGATCACTGCGGACCAGCTGGCGCGGGGTTCGAGCATGAATGCCGCAAGACTGCGCATCAACCGTTGCCGGCGCAGCAGCAGACGCGGTGCGAACCCGAAATGGCGGGCGCACACGCGCTCCAGCGTTCGCTTGGACAAGCCGCTGCGCCGGGCGAACTCCTCGACCTGCAGCAGCCGCGGGTCGACCATGACCTCGTGCACCCGCTGGATCCGCGGCTGGTCGCGCGGAGGTTCGGCAAGCTGGCGAAAGAAGCTGGACAGCGCATCGAACTGCTCTTCATCGGACCGGGCCCGCGTGCACAGGACATCGCATAGCGGGGCAAAGCGCGCGAACGGCGGTGCCGCTTCGCCATCGACCACCGTGTTGGCATGTGCGCTGGCATCGTCGGCGACGAACCGTGCCCAGCCGAGCGGGCGCAAGCCGATGCCCCACATGCGGGTACGGCCGAGCGTGAAGTGGGTCATGCAGGAACTGGGACCGGTCGCCTGGAAACGGGCGCCATCGACGCGCGGGCCCTTGAGCGCTTGCGCAGTCGGAGGACCATCGGTGAAGAAGCGAAGGTTGCCCCATTCGGGCTGCAGCCAGTCCTCGAGCTTTTCGCCTGGCGGAACATTCACTTCCAGCCGGTAGAATGTCGTGAAGCAATGCGCCAGATCGGCCGGCGGTGCGAAGAAGCGCACATCGATCACATCACCCTCGGCCACGCGCCCCCCGTTTCCCCTGCCAAAAGCTCATAACGCCTTGGCGAACGGCGGCAAGCGGCCCAACGCAAAAGGGCGCCCCATACGGAGCGCCCTTCGCAATTCCGGGTACGGACCGCGACTTAGGCGGGCAGCGCCTTCTTCGCCTGATCGATGATCGCCTTGAAGGCGGCCGATTCGTTCATCGCCAGGTCGGCCATGACCTTGCGGTCGAGTTCAATGCCGGCGAGCTTGGTGCCGTGCATGAACTGCGAGTAGGTAAGACCTTCGGCGCGGACCGCGGCATTGATGCGCTGGATCCACAGGGCGCGGAAGCTGCGCTTCTTAACCTTGCGGTCGCGATAGGCGTACTGGCCGGCCTTTTCGACGGCCTGACGGGCGACGCGGATCGTGTTCTTGCGACGGCCGCGATAGCCCTTCGCCTGATCCAGTAGACGCTTGTGCTTCTGGCGCGTGGTGACGCCGCGTTTGATGCGAGGCATTTCGTATTCTCCTTAATTCGCGCTCAGTCGAGGCCGTAGGGGGCCCACTTTTTCACCGTTCTGCTGTCGGCTTCCGACAGGACAGTGGTGCCGCGGTTCTGGCGAATATACTTCGCATTGTGGCTGATCAGGCGGTGGCGCTTGCCGGCGACACCATGCTTGACCTTGCCGGTCGCAGTGATCTTGAAGCGCTTCTTCACACCGCTTTTGGTCTTAAGCTTGGGCATTTTCATCTCCTTGACAGAGACACGTCCAACCAGCCCTGGCAGCCCTTACGGCCAGACCGGCAGATGAATCACGTGTCGGTGAAGGGCGCGCTGATAGCGATTCTGCGCGGTAAAGCAAGTCAGAAGTGGGTCAGATAACCGCCATCGACCGCCAGCGTATGGCCGGTGATATAGCTCGCCTCGGGCGCGGCAAGGAAAGCGACTGCCCCGGCGATCTCGCCCGGTTCGCCCCAACGGCCCAGCGAGGTCCGGCGGGCAAGGTGCCGTGCGATTCCCGGATCGGCGNTCATTTCGCCATTCGCTTCGGTNGCGAAATAGCCCGGGGCGACGGCGTTGACCGTGATCCCGGTGGCGCCCAGTTCAGCCGCCAGCGCACGGGTCAGCGCGGCNAGNCCGCCCTTGCTGGCAGTGTAGAGCACATCGCCCCGGGCGATATCNGCCGCGATCGAGGTGATGTTGATGATCCGCCCGTATTCGCGCGCCTGCATTAGCGGCGCCGCGCGGCGCGCAAGATCGAAGGGCGCGACGAGGTTGGTCGAGAGCATCGCCGCCATATCGGCCCGTCGCAATTGCCCCAGCGGCCGCCGGTCGCGTTGCCCGACATTGTTGACGAGGATATCGAGGCCATCTTCGGCAAGGCGCGCGAATGCCGCCGCGCTCGCCTGGTCATCCCCGATATCGAAGGGCAAGGCCCGGGCGTTGGGGCCGATCCGTTCGGCGGCGGCTTCGACTGCGCTGGCCCCACGCCCGTTGAGCCAGACGCGCGCGCCCTGTTCTGCCATGCGCCGGGCNATCTCGAAACCGAGCCCGCGCGACGCGCCGGTAACGAGCGCGATGCGCCCGGCAAGCGATCCCTCCACTGTCATGTCAGTGCTCGTAGATCATCTTNGCCGTCATGCCACCGTCGATATTGAGGTGCTGCCCGGTCACGAACCCCGCTGCGTGCAGATAGGCGACTGCCTCGGCAATATCCTCCGGCCGCCCGATGCGCCCGACCGGATGCTGCTCGCGGTCCTTGGGTCGATGCTCGGGATGGCTCCGTTTGCCCTCTTTCTGCCACGGCCCGGTTTCGATCCAGCCCGGACGTATCGCATTCGCGCGGATCCTGGGCCCAAGCGAGACCGCGAGCGAATGGGTGAGTGCATCGAGCCCGCCCTTCGCCGCCGCATAGGCAAAGGTATCAGGCTCGCTCATCACCGCACGGGTGGATGAGATATTCGCGATACTCGCGCCACCGCTGCGCCGCAGGAACGCCAGCGAAGCGCGCGTAACCAGAAAGGCGCCGGTCAGGCTGGCATCGATCCACGTCTGCCATTCAGCCAGCTCGAGCTCCTCCAGCGGGCCAGCTACGGGATCGGCGATACCGGCGTTGTTGACGAGGCAATCGAGCGGGCACTCCCCCAGCCATTNGCCGATCCCCTCGAACGCGTTCCTTACCTCGCTCTCGCGGCCGACATCGCAGCTCAGGAAGAGCGCGCTTTCCCGCGGTAGCGCGCCGCGCAATTCGGCCAGCGCTTCGGTATCCGTGTCGAGACCGATCACCTGCCANCCGAGGCCATGAAAATGCATTGCGGTTGCGCGCCCGATCCCGTTGGCGGCGCCGGTTATCAAGATGGTTTGCATGCCGGGCTAACGGGCCTNGCGCCGATCAGTGCCCATGGTCGTGGGCTGGCCCGCCCATTGCCTCGAGCACGTCTTCGAGCCTTGCGGCATCGCCCAGCGCGATGACCCGGCCATCGCTTTCGGCATCGAGCGGATTGCCNTGCCAGTCGCTCATGACCCCGCCCGCGCCNTCGACCACGGGCACCAGTGCTGCAAAATCNTANAGCTTGAGNCCGGCNTCGACGACGATGTCGACATGGCCGGAGGCGACGAGCCCGTAATTGTAGCAATCACCGCCATAGATGATCTTGCGCTCGGCCACCGCCTTGGCGACACCCATGAAGGCGTCGACGTCGTCGCCGGAGAACTGGTGCGGCGTGGTCGTGCCGAGAACCGCGTCGGACAGCTCCTTGCACGCAACCGCGCGCACCGGACTGCCGTTGAAGGTNGTGCCCTCGCCGATCCGTCCGACCCACCGTTCACGCGCGATGGGCTGGTCGATCACGCCGAGCACCGGCCANCCATCCTGCATCAGCGCGATCAGCGTACCGAAAATGGGGCGACCGGCGATGAAGCTGGTGGTGCCGTCGATCGGGTCGAGCACCCANTGCCGCCCCGCACCCTCGTTGCGNGTGCCGTATTCCTCNCCGATNATNCCGTCATCCGNACGCTCGCTCTCGAGNATCGCGCGCATCGCCGCCTCGGCGGCGCGGTCGGCCTCGGTCACGAAGCTGCGATCCGCCTTCTGTTCCTGCGACCATTCGCCGCGGAACAGCGGACGAATCGCTTCACCCGCCGCTTCAGCCAGGCGATTGGCAAGCGCGAGATCGGCAGCCGTCGCCATGCTCAATCGAACAGCGAGCTGACCGAGCTTTCGTCGGCAATGCGGCGGACCGCTTCGCCGACCAGCGGTGCGATCGTCAGAATGCGGATCCGTTCGGAATCCTTGGCGGCATCGGTCGGCCGGATCGAATCGGTGATGACCAGTTCCTTGAGCGCGGATTTGTCGACCCGTGCCACGGCCCCGCCCGAAAGGACGCCATGCGTGATATAGGCCGCGACCGAAGCCGCACCCTGATCGAGCAGCGCCTGCGCCGCGTTGCACAGGGTCCCGCCCGAATCGACGATGTCGTCGATCAGGATGCAGTGCCGGCCCGACACGTCGCCGATGATATTCATCACTTCGCTTTCGCCGGGGCGATCGCGCCGCTTGTCGACGATCGCCAGCGGTGCGTTGTCGAGCCGCTTGGCCAGTGCACGCGCACGCACGACGCCGCCGACATCGGGGCTGACGACCATCAGGTCCTCGTCGCCGTAGCGCGCCTGGATATCTGCCGCCATCACCGGGGCGGCGAAGAGATTGTCGGTCGGGATGTCGAAGAAGCCCTGGATCTGTCCCGCGTGGAGATCGACCGCGAGCACGCGCTCGGCCCCTGCCTCGGTAATCAGATTGGCTACCAGCTTGGCCGAAATCGGAGTCCGCGGGCCGGGTTTGCGGTCCTGGCGGGCATAGCCGAAATAGGGCACGACTGCTGTAATGCGTCGCGCCGAAGCGCGCTTGAGCGCGTCGATGCAGATCAGCAGTTCCATCAGATTGTCGTTGGCCGGATAGCTGGTCGACTGGACGACGAACACGTCTTCGCCGCGCACGTTCTCGTGGATCTCGACGAAGATCTCCTCGTCGGCAAAGCGGCGCACCTGCGCATCCACCAGCGGCATTTCGAGATAACCTGCAATGGCCCGTGCAAGCGGCAGGTTCGAGTTGGCGGCCATGATTTTCATGCGGAGAATCCCCGGGCAAACTGGATGTGCGCCCCGCCTAGCCGAGCGTCACGGATATGCAACAACCGACGGGCGCGTTTCCCCGCCCCGACCACGCCTAGCCCTCGCGATGTTCGCCCTTGATCCAGCGCACCGTGCCGCTGCTCGAGCGCATGACCACGCTTTCGGTCGTCATGCGTCCGCCGCGTAGATACTTTACCCCGTCGAGCAGCGAACCCGGCGTGACTCCGGTCGCGGCGAAGATGCAATCGCCCTTCACCAGATCGTCGCGGGTATAGATGCGGTCGAGATCGTCGATGCCCCATTTCGCNGCGCGGCCGCGTTCGTCATCGTTGCGGAACACCAGCCGGCCGTTGAACTGGCCCCCGACGCAGCGCAGCGCCGCCGCCGCCAGGACGCCCTCGGGCGCACCGCCCTGACCCATGTACATATCGATCGTCGTGTCCTCGTCGGTNACCGCGATCACGCCGGCGACGTCGCCATCGCCGATCAGCACAACCCCGCAGCCCAGGCCGCGCAGTTCGGCGATCAGTTCGGCATGACGCGGGCGGTCGAGCACGCAGACGATGATGTCGGAAGGCGCCACGCCTTTGGCCTTCGCCACCGCCTGCACGTTTTCGGTCGGGCTCTTGGCCAGGTCGATGATGCCATCGGGATAGCCCGGGCCCACCGCCAGCTTGTCCATATAGACATCGGGAGCGTTGAGCAGGCAGCCCTCTGCCGCCGCCGCGAGGACTGCCAGGGCATTGGGCCCCGCTTTCGCGGTGATGGTCGTTCCCTCGAGCGGGTCCAGCGCGATATCGATCTTGGGGCCTTCACCCGGCGCGCCGCCGACCTTTTCGCCGATGAACAGCATGGGCGCCTCGTCCCGCTCGCCTTCGCCGATCACCACGGTGCCATCGATAGCAAGCGTATCGAACGCCTTGCGCATGGCTTCGACGGCAGCCGCATCGGCAGCCTTCTCGTCGCCGCGCCCGATCAGCTNGGATGCGGCCACTGCCGCAGCTTCGGTCACACGAACCATTTCGAGGACCAGGACGCGGTCGAGCGGATTTTCGGCGGGCGAGTTCATAGTCGGTTCAGTCCCTCACGTGTGTGTGGCGCATGACGTTGGCCACACGGTTTGCGGTCGTGCGGCGGATAGACAGGGAGCCTGACATTGTCGAGACGCTGGTGGGCGGCCTGCGTGGCAATGGCGGCGGCGGGCCTGCCGTTTCCCGGATCGGCACAGGATGCCGCAGCCCCGCCCGAACGGATCGACATATTGATCCCGCAGCAGGATTACGACGCGCCGCTCGAAGACTGCAGCGACGAGCAGGAAGCCGCCTCGATCTCGGGAGACATCATCGTTTGCCGTACACGGCGCGACCAGCGCGAATTCGGCTATGACGAAGAGCGTGCGCTACAGCGTTACGCGGCGGAGACCATGAACAGGGGCGATCCCCGAGCGCCCGACTTTGGCGAATCATGCAAGAAGAACCCCGAAAAGGGCGCCTGCATCGGCTTCGGCCAACCGCCGCCGCCCGCACTCATCATCGATATCGAGGCACTGCCCGAAGCGCCGGCCGGTTCGGATGCGGACCGCGTCTCCCGCGGTCTTGCGCCGCGCGGCGAAAACGCTGCACCGGAAGTGTCCCCGCGCGAAGTCGACCTCGGTCTGCCTCCCCCGCCCGACNGGGCCGGCGAAGAGGACGAAATCAGTCGCCCAGGATCGGCATCACCAGCGGCGCAGCCGTCAGGCTAGGCGAGCCATTGAGCAAATCGAGCGCCTTGGTCACGCAGCGTTCGGGTCCTTCGTGCGTGACCATGGCCACCAGCACTTCCCCGCCTGCATGATCGCGCCCGCGCTGGATCAGGCTCTCGATCGAGACTTCGGCATCGCGCATCGCGGCAGTTATTTCGGCGAGCACACCGGGGCGGTCGTTCACAGTGAAGCGGATGTAGTCGCGCCCCATGCGGTTGCCGGGATCCGCCGGAGCGAACTGCTCGAGTTGTTCGACCGGGACCGAGAACGGCGCGCCGCTGTCGCCGCGGGCGATGTCGATGAGATCGGCGACCACNGCGCTGGCGGTCGGCCCNGCACCGGCCCCGGCTCCCTGGAACAGCAGCTGGCCTGAAAAATTGCCTTCGGCGACAACTGCATTGGTCGGCCCAGTCACCGCGGCCAGCGGGTGGCCGCGCGCGACAAGGCAGGGCCGCACGCGCTGGAGCAATCGCGTCTCGTCGGCGCTTTCGTCGAGCGAAGCAATACCGACCAGGCGGATGACATAGCCCAGGGCACCCGCCTGCGTGATATCGGCCGCGCGCACTTCGCCGATACCGGTCGCTTCGACGTTGGCGAAGTCGACCCGCGCGCCGAACCCGATCGCGGCCAGTATCGCGAGCTTGTGCGCCGCATCGACGCCTTCGATGTCGAAGGTGGGGTCGGCTTCGGCATAGCCCTTCTCCTGCGCCGCCTTGAGCATCTCGCCGAAATCCGCGCCGGTATGCTCCATTTCGGAAAGGATGTAATTGCAGGTCCCGTTGAGGATCCCGTAGATTCGTTCGATGCGGTTTGCTGCCGCACCTTCGCGCAGACCCTTCACTACCGGGATGCCGCCCGCGACCGCAGCTTCGAACTTGAGCGGGACGCCGCGCAGCGCCGCCTGTTCGGCGAGTGCTAGGCCGTGGTGCGCGATCATCGCCTTGTTGGCGGTGACGAAAGCCTTGCCGGCATCGAGCGCTGCCCGCGCCAGCGTGAGCGCAGGACCATCGGATCCGCCGACCAGTTCGAGCACGACATCCACATCNCCGCGCTGCGCCATCGCCTGCATATCGTCGACCCAGGCATAGGGCGAAAGGTCGACGCCGCGGTCACGCGCCCGGTCGCGGGCGTTCACCGCTACGATTTCGAGCGGACGTCCCGCACGGCGTTCGATGGTCGAACGGTTGGCTGCGAGTAGTTCGATGACGCCGGTACCGACGGTGCCGAGACCGGCGAGGGCGATGCGAAGAGGTTCTGCCATATCCGCCGCCTAGCGCAGCGATACGGCGGGTTGGAAACAATTTGTCTTGGCCGCGGTGAAGTCCCGCCTTTACTCGCGCGTTCGCGTGCAGGTCCCGAGGTCCTCGCGCACCAAGGCATAATCGTCTGCCGCCAGTGCGCGGGCGTTGGCGTCACGCGAGAGAATNGCGGTTTCGGGCAGCGTCTCGGGCAGCGAACAGGCCAGACGATACCATTCNAGCGTCCCCGGCTGCGGCGCACGCGCCGCCTGGTCGACGATCTCGGTCCACGAAACCCCCCAGCGCGGCGCCTGCCCCGGCCGGCGCACGACCGTTACCGATACCGGGCCGTCGTTTTCGGTATCGAGGAACAGCTGCGTTTCCGATTCGCCGACCAGCGTACCCTCGACCGCGAGCGCATCGCGAATCCCGGTGACTCGCGGCGGTGCATCCTGCGCCAGCAATTCGGCCAACACCGGACGCAGGCGCGCCTCGAACGCCTCGCTATAGGCGAACTGCGCGCGCGGATCGACCAGCTGGAGCTGCGCCGGGCTGCCGGCGACGGGCCTTGCGAACAGGATGACTTCCTGTTTCTTCAGCTTGGGCGGCTTGCCCTTCGCATCGAGCGGCACATCGACCAGATAGCGCAGCGCTTCGCCCAGCGGCGCATTGCCCGCAATCAGTGCCGAGGTGCGGGCCTCGATATACAGCCGGCCGAAACCGGGCTGCAGACCTGGCGAACGTTCGGATTCGACAGTTGCCTGGCGGCGGATCTGCGCGCGCACCACCAGCGGCGCCTCGTCAGCCAGATCGACCATGTCGGCATAGGTCAGTTCCGCCGTGCGCGCACCGTCCTGCGCCATGGCCGTCACGGGCGCTGCCGCGAGCGCTGCACCGAGAAGCAGGAACGGGCCGGTGGTGCGTAAGATCGACATAAGAGCAGCTTTCGATTTTGCGGTACGGTTTCGAATCACTGAACCCACCGGCGTTAAGGTCGGTTCCTCCAGCCAAGCTACTGAATTGGCGGTTAACCGATAAAGGGTTTGCGGACGCTTCGCATCGTAGCTAAAGGGTCGGACCGGACCCGAGTGGATGACACTTTATTGCTTGGGGAGAGGCGTCCGGGTTCTTAGTGAGAATTTCGGTCTGCCTTCGTCGCGAGAGTCTTCAGGGTCTCGAGCGGCGCGAACGCGTTAACGATTCCCCAAGTCGCGCCAATCCGGCGGGTCGCAAAGGGGTTTTCAATTGCCCCGGGATTTCCGGGGTGACCGATGGAGTGAAGCAACCGAATGGCTTATGCTGACCAACAGATGAGCGGCAATCGCATCGTCGCGATCATCATTGTTGCCCTCATCCATGTCGCTCTCGGTTACGCTCTCATCACCGGTCTCGCATATAATGCGGTCCAGCAGGTGGTCGAGCGCGTAACGACGATCGATATCGAGGAGCCCCCGCCGCCCGAGGAAGAGCCGCCGCCGCCGCCGGAGAACGTGCCCGACACGCCTCCGCCGCCGGTTGCACCGCCGCCGCCGATCAACATCGCGCCGGCACCGCCTCCGATCCGTACGCAGACGACGATCCCGCCGCCGGCTCCGCCGCAGCTNGTCATTCCGCCGCCTGCGCCCCCGGCACCGCCGCCGCCGCCTTCGCAGGCACGTGGCGCATCGCCCAAGGGTCAGGCCGGCTGGGCACGTCGCATCCAGAGCAACTATCCCCGCCGTGCCGAACGTGAAGGCATCGAGGGTAACGTTGGCGTGACCATCACGGTCGGANCNNACGGNCGCGTNGCNTCCTGCCGCGTGAGCANNTCCAGCGGNTCGAGCGATCTCGACCAGGCNGCNTGCGACGGCATGACNCGCTATGCGCGTTACGAACCGGCGCTGNATGCTGCGGGCAACCCGATCCAGGACACCGTGTCCACGACGATCGTTTATCGGCTTAACTAACCTCGTTTCTGCCCAGGGTCAGGGTACCCGGCGCAAAAGACACTCTCAAAAGGACCATTCGTTATGACCTTCGAACTTCTTGCAGCTGCCGCTGATGCGGCACCGGAGAACTCCTTCGGTTTTCTTGAAGCCATGGAACAGGGCGGTTTCGTTGCCTGGTTCATTCTCGGCGTGATGGTGATCATGTCGGTCGGTTCGTTCTACATCCTGTTCACCAAGCTGTTCGAACAGCGCAAGGTGCTGGCGCAGTACAAGGCCGTCCGCACGCAGTTCTGGAAGACCGGTTCGCTGCGCGACGGCGCGACCAAGCTCGACAAGAACAGCGCATGGCGCCAGCTCGTCGACGACGCCATCCTGGCCGAAGACCAGCACGCCAAGATGACCGACAAGCTCGAAGCCCACGACTGGATGCACGGTTCGCTCCAGCGCTCGGAAGACACGATCAACTCGAAGCTCGCGGGCGGCCTGTCGTTCCTCGCGACGGTCGGTGCAACCGCTCCCTTCGTCGGCCTGCTCGGTACGGTTATCGGTATCTACCGCGCCCTGATCAACATCGGCATCGCCGGTTCGGCATCGATCGACAAGGTCGCCGGCCCCGTCGGTGAAGCGCTGATCATGACCGCCATCGGCCTGCTCGTCGCGGTTCCCGCCGTGTTCGCCTACAACTGGCTCCAGAGCCGCAACAAGCGCATCGCCGAACTGCTCCACGCGTTCTCGACCGATCTGCTTGCGAACATCAACTCGGCCGGCAGCGTCAAGCCGACCTACATGACCGCGACGTCGACGCAGGCTGCCGGCAAGGCCGCCCGCACCGCTCCGGCTGCCAAGCCCGCTGCGACGACCACCACGGTCAAGAAGTAATCGATCGGATCGGGGGCGGCCTCCTGCCGCCCCCGCCCACCGCATCGAACCCAAGAATTTCGAACGTTAGGAACTGAACCATGGCGATTTCGACAGGAGGTGGCGCCGACACGCCGATGTCGGACATCAACACCACTCCGCTCGTGGACGTGATGCTGGTGCTTCTGATCATCTTCCTCATCGCGGTTCCGGTCGCGATCCAGACCATCGAAAAGCTGGAAATCCCGGTTTTCGAATCGACTGAATCGAAGGACAAGGTGGAAAACCTTCTCCTGACCGTCAGCACGACCGACGAGAACGGTGTCAGCGCGGGCGAACCCGGCTTCGCCGGCGCTTCGCGGAACGGCCAATGCCGCGTCTATTTCGGCAATGTTACCCCGGTCACCTCGGAAGAGCTCTATGACCAGGCATTCGAACGCCTCGATGCCATCGTACAGCGTGCCGGTGGTCCCGACGCCATCATGGACGATCCGGAGAAGATCCCGCAGGTACACATTCGCGGTGACGTGAACGCTCCGTGGTCCTGCGTGGCCGGCGCGATCTACAACGTCCAGGCGGCGGGTTATCCCACCGTCGGCTTCATTTCGAACCCGGTTGATCCCAACGCGTGATCGCGCGGTTCGACAAAGCAGATTAGGGAGTAACCCACTATGGCAATGTCAGGCGGCAAGGATGATGGCGCGCCGATGATGGAAATGAACATGACGCCGTTGATCGACGTCCTGCTCGTTCTCCTCATCATGTTCATCATCACCATCCCGGTCGCGACGCACTCGGTCGATATCGACCTGCCCGCACCCAATAACGTTCCGCAAGACATCACCGTCGAGCCGGAAAAGAACAAGCTGGTGCTTTCAGCGCAGAACGAGATCCTGTGGAACGGTAATGCGATCGATATGGGCCAGCTGCGTACGCTGCTGGAAGAATCGAAGAACATCAATCCGGAACCCGAACTCCAGTTCGAACCGGAAGCCCAGGCCAGCTACGATCTCGCGGCCAAGGTGCTGCAGCTGATCAAGGCTAGCGGAGTCACCAAGTTCGGCTTCGTCGGCAACGAACAGTATCGGACCTTCGGCAAGAGCTGAGATTTCGAGACCTCGAAAAACCGGGAAAGGGGCGGAGCGATCCGCCCCTTTTTCTTTGCGCGTCAGTCCCCCGCAAGTGGGTCGTCGACGCGCATGGCCGATCCGGCCAGGCTTTCCGCTTCAAGCAACAATTCGTCATCGACCGTCCCTTGCGGCGTCGCCTCACGCCCGATCATCACCATGACCGGCACGGCGAGCGGACTCACGCGGTCGAGTTCGACGTGGACCAATTGCTCGGCCGAGCGATCGAGCAAATCGCCAAGCCGCCCGACATCGGTCATCCGCGTCCGCGCATCGGCCCAGGCGGCTTCGATCAGNACATGATCGGGTTCGTACTTGCGCAGCACGTCGTAGATGAGGTCGGTCGAGAAGGTCACCTGCTTGCCGGTCTTTCGCTTGCCCGGATGCTGGCGTTCGACCAGGCCCCCGATAACCGCAACCTCGCGAAACGCGCGGCGCAGGAGATGCGAATTCTGCACCCATTCGACGAATTCGTCCTGCAGTATATCGGGTGACAGNAGCGGCCCCGGCTCACTGACCGGTTTGAGCCCCCATACAGCCAGCGAATAGTCGTTGGCGACGAAGCCGCCGGGCATTAGCCCGCGATCTTCCATTCGCCGCGTGATGAGCATCCCCAGGCTTTGGTTCGCGTTCCAGCCTTCGAAGGTATAGTAGACGCTGTAATGCCGCTTCGCATGCGGGAAGCTTTCAACCAGCAACTGCCCGGGACCAGGCATCTGCGAGCGCCAATCCTGCACCTCGAGCCATTCGCGTACATCATCGGGGAAGCGGGCCCACCCCGCCCGGTCGACCAGCATGGCGCGCACCCGGTCCGCGAGATGCGTCGTCAGCGGCAAGCGCGCGCCGCCGTAACTGGGTATCATCGCACTGGCTTTCGCCGCCCGGACGAGCACCTCCATATCCTGCAGTTTGACCACCTCGAGGCTCATCCCCGCAAAGGCGAAGGTGTCCCCGGGACTGAGCGAGGCGGCAAACCGTTCCTCGACCTTGCCAAGGCTACGTCCCCCGCGCCCGCGACCCGAGCTGATGCGCACTTCGAGCATTTCGGAATCGATGATGATGCCCGCGTTCATGCGGTGTCGCTGTGCCTGCTGCGGATGNGCCAGCCGCCAGATGCCGTCCCCGTCGCGCTGGATCCGCTTGAACTTGTCATAGGCCTTGAGGGCATAGCCACCCGTTTCAACGAATGAGAGCACCCGCTGCCACACCGCTTCGTCGACCCAGGCATAGGACAGGCTGGCCCGGATTTCGGCCAGCAGGCCCGCTTCGTCGAACGGCGCGGCACAGGCACAGGCCATTACGTGCTGAGCGAGCACATCGAGCCCGCCCGGACGGAAGGTTTCGCCGTCCCGCTTGCCTTCGTCGACAGCCTCCTTCGCAGCGGTGGCTTCGAGGAATTCGAACCGGTTGCCCGGTACCAGCAAGGCCCGGCTCGGCTGATCGAGACGGTGATTGGCGCGCCCAATGCGCTGCAGCAGCCGCGAGGAGCCCTTGGGGGCCCCCATCTGGACNACCAGGTCGATATCACCCCAGTCGACCCCCANGTCGAGACTGGCGGTCGCCACCAACGCGCGTAACTCGCCCCTCGCCATCGCGCCTTCCACCTTGCGGCGCGCCTCCTTGCTCAGCGAGCCGTGATGAACGCCGATAGGCAGGTTGTCGTCGTTCACATCCCACAGGTTCTGAAAAATATACTCGGCGAGGAACCGCGTGTTGGTGAAGATCAGCGTCGTGCGGTTGGCGCGGATCTGTTCGTAGAGCTGCGGCACCGCCCAGGTCGCCGCGTGTCCGCCCCACGGAACCCGTTCCTCATTGGGCAGGAGGATCTCGACTTCCGCGGGCGACCCCGTTTCGCCTGCAACCAATTCCACCGAATCGATATCACCCCACGGTGCCAGCCATTCGCGGAACCCTTCCGGGTTGGCGAGCGTCGCCGATAGCGCGACCCGTTGCAGGTCAGGTGCGAGCGCCTGCAGCCGCGTCAGCGCAAGCGCGAGGAGATCGCCTCGCTTGTCCGTGGCAAAGGCGTGCACTTCATCGATCACCACGCGCTTCAGCCCGCGAAACAGCTCGAAACTGTCAGGATAGGAGAGCAGCAGCGACAGGCTCTCCGGCGTGGTCAGGAGGACGTGCGGAGGGCGGCTGCGTTGCCGCTTCTTACGATCGGAAGGCGTGTCGCCGCTGCGCGTTTCGACCCTCAGCGGCAGGCCCATCTCTTCGATCGGAGCCAGGAGATTGCGCTGGACATCATGCGCAAGAGCCTTGAGCGGTGAGATATACAGGGTGTGCAGGCCCGGTGGAGGCTCCGACCCTTTGAGACGCGCCTGGGTAAAATCGGCCAGCGTTGGCAGGAAGCCTGCAAGGGTTTTGCCCGCACCGGTATCAGCCACCAGCAAGGCGTGCCGCCCCCGATCGCTGGCAACCACCATATCGAGCTGGTGCCGCCGGATGCGCCAATCGCGCCCGGCAAACCAATCGGCGATCTCGGGCGGAACGTCGGGCTGCATCAGCCTAGAAGCGCCGGAGACACCATACTGGTTCCGGGTAACGACCTTGGGACGCCCCCCGGCCCCTGCGGCCTATTGCTCTGCCGTCTCATCCAGCGGCTTGGGCGGATTGACNAGGTCGNCTAGCTNNGCCGGGTCGACATCGAGCAGTTCCGCCATGCGCTGGCGCTGTGCCCCCGTCAGATCACCGTATCCGCGNTCGGCCGGGAGCGCCGCCATCGCCTCGCGCATCGCGCTTTCGATATCGCCGAAGCCGTTCATCATCGCGGGCAGCGCCTGCATGCTCGCCTGCATCACCTGCGGATCGGCGAACAGCGCCATGGATTCGCGCGCANATTCGCTCCCCGTCGGGGTGGCGAAGAAGGCCGCGATGTCGGCCAGTTGCCCCTCGTCGAAACGGACNGCATAGGCTTTCGACAGCCCTTCGCGCATCGGGGCCTCCATGGCCGAGAACATCCCGCCCATGCGTAAGGTGAGGACCTCGACCATCGCATCGCCGCGCGCCTCATAGGCAGGATCGAGCATTGCGGTCAGTTCCGCCNGTTCGTCTTCACCGAGCGCCTCGATGGCCTCGGCTTCGACAGCCAGACGCGCCCCAAGCACAAATTCGGGCTGCGAGAACATCGACAGCATCGGACGAAGCATCTTGTCCATCATGCCGCCCATCATTTCGCCATAGAAGCCATCGGGCATCATCTGGCCGACCACCGCTTGNGCAGCNGGCAACCGGGCGGTCTGCTCGTCGGTCAAGGGTTCGGTCTGGAANAGACCGGCCATCATTCCCGCAAACCCGTCGAGGGCCTCCGNCGACATCGCGCTTTCGTGGGTGGCCGTTTCCTGCTGCGCGACTACCGGCGCAGCGCAGACCAGCGCAGCCGCCGCGATGAATTTGCCTGCCATTCCCTTCATAACTTGCCCCCTGTTGGCCCGGACTCAGTGACCGGCTTGCGGACCGCGCTCGAGGCCCGATTCCGCCAGTTGTTCGTCGATCTGCGCAACGAGCCGGGCAAGCCCCTCCTCGCTCTCGCTCTCCGCTCGCGCAACNAGCACGTCCTGCGTATTCGAAGCGCGCAGCAGCCACCAGCCGTCATCGGTGGTAACCCGCACACCATCGGTCGTGTCGGCCAGTGCATCGCTGGCAGCAACGCGTCCGGCGATCTCTCCGATAGCAGCGAACTTGCGGCTTTCATCGACCTGGAAGCGCATTTCNGGCGTNTTGATCATCGGCGGCATGGCCGAGCGCAGTTCGGTCACCGATTTCCCCAACCGCGCAGCGGCAGCGATCAGCCGAACGCCGGCATAGAGCGCGTCGTCATANCCGTANTATTCATCCGCGAAGAACACGTGNCCGCTCATTTCGCCGGCAAGCGGCGAGCCNGTTTCCTTCATTTTGGACTTGATCAGCGAATGCCCGGTCTTCCACATCAGGGGTTCGCCGCCATGCGCTGCGACATGGTCGAACAGCGCACGGCTGGCCTTCACATCGGCGATGATCGTGGCGCCCTTGCGCCGCGNNAGNAGNTCTTCGGCGAACACCATCAGCAACTGGTCGCCCCAGATGACCCGGCCTTCGCCGTCGATCGCACCGATACGGTCGCCGTCCCCGTCGAAAGCCACCCCGAAATCGAGCGACTTCTCGGCGACCAGATTGCGCAAATCGGCGAGGTTCTCCTCGACAGTGGGATCGGGGTGATGATTGGGAAATTCGCCATCGACATCGGTAAACAGCAGGTGATGTTCGCCCGGAAGACGCGCGGCGAGCTTTTCGAGCGCNGGACCGGCCGCGCCGTTCCCCGCGTCCCAACCGACCTTGAGGCCGGCAAGCGAGGCGGGATCGATCCCGTCAAGCGCTTCCAGCATCCGATCGATATAGGCATCGATGACATCGCGGTCCTCGACCGATCCCGAGCCGTCGACCCATTCGCCCGCACTGCTCCTGCGGCCGAGCTCCTGGATGTCCGCCCCGAAAAACGGCCGCCCCTGAAACACCATCTTGAAGCCGTTGTAATTGGCGGGGTTGTGGCTGCCGGTTATCTCGATGCCGCCATCCACGTCCTCGGCTGACGCTTCGGCATAATACAGCATCGGCGTGGGGCCCATGCCGATGCGGACGACATCCATCCCTGACGCGTTCAACCCTTCGACAAGGGCGTGTTCAAGCATGGGCGAACTGACCCGGCCGTCGTAGCCCACCGCCACTTTCCTGCCGCCAGCCTCTGCCAGCATCGAGCCGAAACTACGTCCGATCGCGCGCGCGTCATCCGCGCCAAGCGTTTCGCCGATGATCCCGCGGATGTCGTATTCGCGCAAAACGGTAGGATGGAAACTGTGAGTCATTCTGAACGCTCCGTTCGCGTGTGTTCAAGCCTGGCGAGCAGCAGGTCGCGGGCTGCATTCACCTCTTGCAGCGCCGCGGCGCTACCGCCTTTGTCCGGGTGGATGATTGTAGCAATGCGCCGATGTGCCAAACGAATTTCTTCGGCCGAAGCGTTGCGCGGGACATCGAGCAGGCGGCGCGCATTGTCGAGCGCGCGCTCGCTCGAACTGCGGGTCGAGAGATACTCCCACGGCCATTTCCCAAGCAGCCAGCGGCATGCCACGCAAATTACCAGGGCCAGGGCAATATAGCGGATCATCGTGCGGCCGCTGCCTTCTCCCGGGCTTCTGCCCCCGGCAGGCGCAACGCGGCGATAAGCCCGCGTAATTCCTGCCGCGCCACCAGGTGGCTGGTCCCCAGATCGCCCAGATGGCCCTTGTCGAGGAGCGTCAGGCCCGAGGGGAAGAGCTCGCGGTAGACCACGCGTTCGGACAGCCCCTTGGCGACGCGGAAGCCGACCCGCTTGGACATTTCGGTAAGCGCCTGTTCGATCCGCGCCATATTGCGCGCCTCGGTGTAACCGGTGCGGTTGCGTACAACCACCCAGTCCATCTGCGCGCGGTTCTGTTCGATCGACGTACGGCTGCGTTTGAGCCGGGCTTCCCAGATGAGTTCCGCATAGAAGGAAAGCTTGCGCACCTTGAAATTCTCGCTTTCGACCTGTCCGATCAGATCGAAGTCGACGAAGCTGTCGTTCATCGGTGTGACCAGCGTGTCGGACATGGTCGCCGCATGCCGGGCCAGCGGATCATCACGGCCAGGCGTGTCGATGATCACGAAGTCGGCGCCGATGGATTCCGCCGCAATCAACGCTTCCATGCCCGCTTCTTCCAGGCCTTCGACCACATGGCACTGCGCGGTCGGCAGTTCGATCCCGCGGCGCTTCATCGTCTCCGCACGGTTCTCGAAATAACGGCACATGGTCCGTTGGCGGTGATCGAGATCGAACGCGGCCACCCGCGCACCGCCGAAAGCGAGCGCGACTGCGACATGCACCGCGGTGGTCGATTTCCCGGTGCCGCCCTTTTCATTCGCAAAAACGATACGGTGGGGACGGGCGGTCATCGAATAGGGGCCGGGAATATCATACTGCGCCTGTCCCTATCCAACCCATCGCGCTGCGGCAATGTGGCGTCCGCCTGCCGTGTCCGATTCCCACAATGACGGATGCTTACTAGCGGTCATTGTCCGCTTTGCTAGAATCGCGGCCGCCTGGGTCGCAGTAGACCGGCGAGAACCGGCCAAAGCCGGCAGCCGCGAACGCTCATTCTAGAGGAACCCCAGGATATGAAGAAACTGATCTACACCGCACTCGCTCTCTTCTGCGTGACCGGCATGGCTGCCGAACCCGTAGTTGCGCAGGGGCGCTCCTCGGGCCGCAAGGCGCAGGAGCGAGCGAGCATGGAAATTCCGCGCTGCTCGCAAAACCTTGGGACGATTGCCGTGGTCGAACCCGACGACAAATGGTGGCGCGAGCTCAATCTCGGCAGCCCCGAACAGATCATCCGGGTGTTTGTCCAACGCTCTGGCTGTTTTACCATGGTCAGCCGCGGCCGGGCAATGCGCAGCCGCGCCATGGAACGCGCGCTGGAGGAACAGGGCGAATTGCAGGACGGGCAGAATGTCGGCCTGGGCCAGGTCCGCACAGCCGATTACTTCCTCCAACCCGACATCGTCAGCGCGAACAGCAATTCGGGCGGCGGGGGCGGAGTGCTCGGTGGAGTGGTCGGCGGCCTGTTCGGCCGCACTGCCGGCGCACTGGTGGGCGGAATTCGCGTCAAGAAGGGCGAAGCCAATGTCGTCCTGTCGCTGGTGAATGCCCGAACCACGGTCGAGGAAGCGCTGGTCGAAGGCTATTTTCGCAAGAAGGACCTCGGCTGGGCTGCCGGGGGCGGCTTGTTCGGCGGCGGGGGCGGCGCTGCAGGGGGCTTCGGCGGGTATGAGAACACGGCGATCGGACAGATCATCGTGCTGGCCTACCTCAATGCCTATACCGATCTGGTGACCCAGTTGGGCGGCCTGCCGACCGATGCGGCTGCCGCGGCACCAATCGCACGCTGACATCGGCGATCTTGCCACGCGAGGGGCGGAACGGCACAGGTCGCTCCGCCCCTTTCGATTCCATTGCCCTTCTTTCGGGAGACGAATGCTGCTTACCGTCCACACGCTCGATGACCTGCGGGCTGCCACCGATAGACTGGGCGGTAGCGGCACGATTGCGCTGGTCCCCACCATGGGCGCGCTGCACGAGGGGCATCTGACCCTGGTCAGGGCCGCCCGGGCCAAGGCGGATCATGTGGCGGTCTCCATCTTCGTCAATCCGCGCCAGTTTGGCGCAAACGAAGATCTCGATGCATACCCCCGGCAGCTCGCACGCGACGCCGCATTGCTCGAAACGGAAGGCGTGGCGCTGCTGTGGGCGCCTGCTCCCGACATCGTCTATCCNGCGGGCTATGCCACCAACATCTCGGTCGCNGGCGTCAGCGAGGGCCTGTGCGGCGGCGATCGCCCCGGGCATTTCGACGGCGTGGCCACGGTCGTCTGCAAACTGTTCAACCAGGTTCGCCCGGACATGGCATTCTTTGGCGAAAAGGACTGGCAGCAGTTGGCAGTNATTCGCAGGATGGCGCGCGACCTCGATCTTACGCGGCCGNATGTCGATGCGATTCACGGTGTTGCNATCGTCCGCGAGGCCGATGGTCTCGCTATGTCGAGCCGCAATGCCTATCTCACACCCGACCAGCGCTCTGCCGCTGCGGCACTGCCACGCAGCATGAAGCAGGCGATCGCCCGCCTTATACAGGGCGAACCGACCAACACCGTGCTCGATGACCTGCGGGGGGAACTGACCAGCGCGGGCTTTGGCAGTATCGACTATGCCGAACTACGCCGCGGCGACAATCTTGGCCCCGCCGATAGCGCTATGGCAGACAGCCGGCTGTTCGTGGCCGCACGGATCGGCGGGACCCGGCTGATCGACAATATGCCGCTGACGTGACCGCGCTCCCGGAAGCTGTCCGGGACAAGCGATAGAAACGAAGGAAAGATGGAGCGGGTAAGGGGAATCGAACCCCTCTAGCCAGCTTGGAAGGCTGGAGCATTACCACTATGCTATACCCGCTCGGGTGCGGCGCCAATGCCATCGAAGCGGCTTCGGCGTCAACACGCTATTGTGACGTATTGCTGCTTTCACCGCGTTCTTCTTCTGCGGAGGATGCCAGCGTTTCCGCCAGTGTCGGCTCGTCCTCGATCGTCGGCGGTTCGCGCGTGAGGACCTCGATTTCGACGCGCCGGTTGGCCGCACGGCCGTCTTCGTCGGGCGTACCGTCCGGGCGGGCATTCGGGGCGATGGGGTTCTGCTCGCCAAAGGCAATTGTGCGGATCCGGTCTTCGGCAACGCCGTTTTCGACCAGCCAGTCGCGCACCGCCTCGGCCCGGGCGAGCGATGCCCGCATATTCGCCTCGTCGCTGCCACCGCTGTCGGTGTGGCCGCGTAAATAGATCAGCCCGCCTTCCTCGTTCTGCGGCGACGCAAGCACTGTGGCGAGCGCTGCGCGGCCTTCTTCGGTCAGCTCGGTGCCGTCCGGGAACTCCACAGTGGTTTCGAGCGACCCGCTGGGCTCGAAACTCTCGATTGGCTCGACCTGGAACTCGGGCCGGAAGATCGAGCGCTTTTCGGGCGGCGCGTCGGCATCGGAGGGCGGCTGCGACTGATCATCCTTGCAGCCTGCAAGCATCGTAGCCGCCATGGCGGCCGCCAGTGTCAGAGTGGAACGGTGCTTCATCTCATGCCCCCTGTTCGGCGGTCTTGTTGCGTTTGCGATCGCGTTTGGCAGCCGCATCCTGAGCGCTGCGCTCCTGCGGAGGCGCGAAACTGACGATCACGTCGCCTGCCCGTGGCTCGGGCCGCGCGGCATGCGTGAAGAAGCGCAGCGTGCCGTTGTCGCGCACCAGCAGCAGCATGGCGGCGGCATCGGGCAAGCGATCCTGCGCCGCGGCAAAGGTGAATTCTTCCGAGAGCTTAGTCTTGCGGAACACCCAGCCCCGCGCGAGCCGTTCGTTTACGTCTTCGACGCCGAAGCCGCTTTCGAACAAGGCGCGGCCGCGGATGCCGCTCGGCAGCGCGTGGCGGTCCTCGTCGTCGATCGCATCACCGAGCTGGAAAACCGTATCGCGTCCGATCTCATAGGCGAATTCATTGCAGACGAGCGCGTTGTACGCCTCGTTTTCGGTTGCCGCCACCAGCACTGAATAGGGGGTNAGGTCGAGATTGTGCTCGGTCGCCTCATTGAGGATTTCCCCATGGTAGAAAGGCAGCCCCTTCTGGCGGGCGAGCGCGAGCCGCTGCCAGCTCGAATCGACGACCATCACGGGCGCCTTGAGTTCCTGCATCATGAGCGCAAGCGAGATCGTCCACGGCGTGCTCCCGACGATGAGCACGCCCGGGCGGTTGCTGCCCTTTAGATTGAGCAGGCGCGCGACGAGATCGATCGTGAAACCGTGCGCCACGATGGTGGCGACCACCACCGCGAAGCTGAGCCCNATCAGTGCCGTACCGTCATAGCCGATATCCTCGAGCCGGAGCGCGAACAGGCCGGAGATGGCCACCAGCACGATACCGCGCGGTGCGATCCAGGAAAGGAACAGCCGTTCGTTCCACGGGACCGAACTGCCGAGCAGGCTCAGCAGGATGGTTGCGGGTCGAACAAGGAACAGCAAGGCCAGCAGGAACAGGCCGAAGTTCCAGTTGAGATAAGCCAGTTCCTCGAATTCGAGGCTGGCCGAAAGCAGGACGAATATGCCGGCGATAAGGATTACCGCGATGTTCTGCTTGAACGGATGAATGCTGCGCAGGGACGAAACGTTCATGTTCGCCAGCGCGATGCCCATCACGGTCACCGCGACCAGCCCGGCTTCGTGCTCGATCTGGTTGGACAGCACAAACACCACGATGACCGAGGTAAGCAGCACGGGCACCTTGAGATATTCGGGAATGGCCCCGCGCGGAAANGCCCAGGCGATCGCCGCGGCCGCAACATAGCCGATCAGACCTGCGATGATGGCGGCGATGATCAGCGGCGGGACGACTTCGAACAGGCTGGCACCAGGCGATTCGGTAACCGCGCGAAAATATTCGTAGGACACCACTGCGAAGAGCGCGCCGATGGGGTCGTTGACGATGGCTTCCCACTTGAGGATCGCTGCGGGCCGTGCCTTGACCGACGATTGNCGCAGCAGCGGCATCACCACCGTCGGCCCGGTGACTACCAGGATGCCGGCGAACAGGATCGCCACCGGCCATTCGAGACCGCCGATCGAGTGCGCAGCGAATGCGCCGAGCACCCATGCGATCGGCCCGCCCAGCAAGACCAGCCGCCAAACCCCTTCGCCTGCATGGCGCAGCTCACGAAAATCGAGGCTGAGCCCGCCTTCGAACAGGATGAGCGCGACCCCGATAGCGATCATCGGATCGAGCAGGTCGCCGAATGCATGTTCGGGATCGAACAAACCGAGCACCGGACCCGCCAGGAAGCCCGCCGCAAGCATCAGGACGATGGCCGGCCAACCCGTCCGCCAGGCCAGCCATTGGGCACCTATGCCCAGCATGCCGACCATCGCGATGACTAGTGATTGTTCCATGGGTCTCTCTGGCTGCGCGGCTGTCCGCCGACCGGTGCGCCGCAACGCGCGAGTACCCTTAATGCCCGATGGACAGAATATATCCAGTCCTGCGCGAAACGCTTAGTCGCCATCGAAGGCCATCAAGGCGCGGACATCGAGCGACTGGCTGGCCAAGCGCGCATTGCCACCCAGATCGGGCAGGTCGATCACGAATGCAGCGCGATCGACACGCGCACCGGCCTTGCGGAGGAGTTCGGTAGCGGCGACCGCGGTGCCCCCGGTCGCGAGCAGGTCGTCGACAATCGCCACATGCTGGCCTGCGCCGACCGCGGCGGGATCCATTTCCAAGCGGTCGAGCCCGTATTCCAGTTCGTATTCGACGCCGATCACTTCGCAGGGCAATTTACCCGGCTTGCGGATCGGCAGGAAGGGCAACTCGAGCCGGGCAGCCACCGCTGCACCGAAGATAAAGCCGCGCGCTTCCATGCCCGCAATCGCTTCAGCGCCCGCAACCGCCTGCGTCAGCCACTCGACCGTTGCAGCAAAGCCGCGGCCATGACCGAGAAGCGTGGTGATGTCGCGAAACTGGATACCCGTCTTGGGGAAGTCCGGAATCGTGCGGACAAGTGCTTTGATTTCGTCAGGCGTCATGGGCTACCTCCCCGGAATCGAAACGCCCCTCGCATCACCAGGATGCAAGGGGCGCGAAAATCGTCAGACCGAATGGGTTCAGTCTTTCTTGGGCTTTGCCGCTGCCCAGATCTGCTGTTTCGACAAATAGGCCAGAACCGTAGCGAAGAGCAGGAAGATCAACACCGGCCAGCCGGTCTGCTTGCGCTGGACCATGGTCGGTTCTGCGGTCCAGGCGAGGAAGGCCGCGACATCGGTCGACATCTGTTCCACCGTCGCCTCGGTCCCGTCGTCATAGGTGACCTGGCCCGTGGTGGTCAGCGGCGGAGCCATCGCGAGGTTGAGGTTCGGGAAATAGGGGTTGTGATAGAGACCCGGTCCCGGAGCGGCTTCGGGATGATCCGCGAGCAGTTCCGCCGTCGGCTCGGAATAGCCCGAAAGCAGCGAAGCCACGTAGTTCACGCCGTCGCCGCGCGCCTTGGTCATCAGCGACAGGTCGGGCGGGATGGCGTTGTTGTTCGCCGCCGCAGCCGCAACATTGTTGGGATAGGGATCGGGGAAGTAGTCGGTCGGAAGGCCGGGGCGCGTGGTCGCTTCCCCGGTGTTCGGATCGATACCCGGTACCTGCTTCGAAGCGGCGAACGCCTTTACCTGGCCCTCGTCATAGCCAAGCTGCTCGAGGTCGCGGAAGGCGACGAACTTGAGGCTGTGGCATGCCGCACAAACCTCGTCGTAAACCTTGAAGCCGCGCTGCAGCTGCTGGATGTCCCACTTGCCGAACGGCCCGTCGAACGAGAAGGCGATATCCCGCGGTTCCTCGTAGGGAAGGTGCCCGGCAGGCTCTTCGGTCATCCAGGCATAGGCACCCAGGACGAAGGAATAGAGCGCAATCAGTGCGAAGCCGAGGCCGACGAGAATGGCGACGAGGCGGATGCTGAGAAGCTTGGTCATGTCTGGTCTCGTAACTCGCTTAGACGGCCGGCGTGGTGTTTTCGCCGAGCACCGCCTTCTTGTCCGAGCCGAGGACGGCTTCGGTGATCGAATAGGGCAGCGGTTCGGACTTCTCGATCTGGCCGACGATCGGCAGGATCACGAGGAAGTGCAGGAAGTAATACGCCGTCGCGATCTGGCTGAGCATCACATAGGGCTCTTCCGCCGGGGCACCGCCGCAGATGAACAGCACGACCATCGCGGGGATCAGGCCGAACCAGAAAAACTTGCGGAACAGCGGGCGGTAGTGGCCGCTGCGCACGGGTGACTTGTCGAGCCAGGGCAGGATGAACCACACCAGGATCGAGCCGAACATTGCAATCACGCCGAGCAGCTTCGCGGGGAAGAACAGGAAGTCGACGGTGAAGGCCCGCAGGATCGCGTAGAACGGCCAGAAGTACCATTCGGGCACAATGTGCGCCGGCGTCGAAAGCGGGTTGGCTTCGATGTAATTGTCCGGGTGGCCCAGCGCATTGGGCAGGAAGAACACCATGGTGAAGAACAGCAGCAGCGCGATGCCGAGGCCGAAGCCGTCCTTCGCGGTGTAGTACGGATGGAACGGGAGCGTATCGCTCTCGCTCTTCACTTCGACACCGGTCGGGTTCGACGAACCGGGAATGTGCAGCGCCCAGATGTGCAGGATGACGACACCCGCAATAACGAAGGGCAGCAGGAAGTGGAGGCTGAAGAAGCGGTTGAGCGCGGCATTGTCGGGCGCGAAGCCGCCCAGCAGCCATACCTGGATCGGTTCGCCGACCACGGGAATGGCACCGAACAGGCCGGTGATCACCTTGGCACCCCAGAAGCTCATCTGGCCCCAGGGCAGGACGTAACCCATGAACGCGGTCGCCATCATGAGCAGGAAGATGACCACGCCGAGCAGCCAGATCATTTCCCGCGGCGCCTTGTACGAGCTGTAGAACAGGCCGCGGAAGATGTGGAGGTAGATCACGATGAAGAAGAAGCTGGCGCCATTGGCGTGCGCATAGCGCATCATCCAGCCCCAGTTGACGTCACGCATNATATGCTCGGTCGTCGCGAAGGCGACCTGCGCATTGGCGGCATAATGCATCGCCAGAACCACACCGGTGACGATCTGCACCACCAGGAAGAAGCCGGCGAGGACGCCGAAATTCCAGAAATAGCTCAGGTTGCGCGGCACCGGATAACCTGCGCCGACAGCGTTATAAACGAGGCGCGGCAGCGGCAACTTCTCGTCGAGGAATTTGGTGACCCCATTGGTGGGGGCGTATTCCTTGGCCCAGGGAAAGCTCATCGTATCGTCTCTTCTCTCTAAGCTCAGCCGACCTGGATGACGGTGTCCGAGGTNAACTCGTACTCCGGCACTTCGAGGTTGGTCGGTGCCGGACCCTTACGGATACGGCCCGCGGTGTCGTAGTGCGAACCGTGGCAGGGGCAGAAATACCCGCCGAATTCGCCCTTCACTTCGCCTTCGGCNGCCCCGAGCGGGACACAGCCGAGGTGGGTGCATACACCCATGGTGACGAGCATGTCCTCATGCCCTTCCTTCGTCCGATCGGCGAGCGATGCCGGATCGCGAAGCGAGCCTGCCGGCGTCGCATTGGCGGCGGCGACTTCAGCCGGGGTAAGCCGGCGGATGAACAGCGGCTGCTTGCGGAAGACGGCCTTGATCGCCTGCCCCGGCTCGATCGCCGAAACGTCGACCTCGGTCGAGCTGGCGGCGAGCACGTCCTTCGACGGCGCCATCTGAGTNACCAGCGGATAGACGACCGCGAGGCCGCCGATACCTGCCGCGCTTACCGCAGCGATGTCGAGGAAATCGCGGCGGCGAATGCCATCGGCGGTGTCGCCTGCCGTTTCGGGAGTTGCGGTTGCAGCCGTGTCTGCCATCAGCGCTTTGCCTTGCCTGCCTTGTACCTGCGCCCCGGGCCTGGACCCGGAGACGCGCTGTGCGAATTTATCGACCGGGTGAGGTGGAAAGCCGGCGCACACGACATAGATAACGCGTCCGCAAAAGCCCCATATGTGCCCGGTTTGGACGCGCCTCTAGCCGCTCTGCGGCGGGTTGCCAACCGCCATTTTGGCAAGCTTTATGCAGTCGCGTGCAACCGAGGCCCGTTCCGGCCCGGCACCGGCGATTGGCTCTATCGGCTAAGCGCGATGATGCTGAGCTGGCGGCCGGCCGTTTCCTCGCCCCGGTGCCCTGCGCGGCGATAGGAATGAAAACGCTCTGGCTGCGTGTAGGTATCCTGTCGCACGTCGTCGATCCGGGTGACGCCTGCCTCGCGCAAGCGCTGGGCCGCATAGGCCGGCAGGTCGAACTGCCAATGTCCAGCGCGGCCGGGCGTGAAGAAGCGGGCATCGGCGTGCGTGAAATGGTCCCGAAACGCGGCGTCGACCTCGTAGCTGGCCTGCGCAATTGTCGGCCCGATGGCCGCCCGGATAGCCCCGCGGCTTGCGCCGAGGGTCTCCATCGCAGCTACCGTGTTGCCAAGCACGCCAGCCAACGCACCCCGCCACCCGGCATGCGCCGCGCCGATGACGCGCGCCTCCGGATCGGCGAGCAGGACCGGCGCGCAGTCCGCGGTAACGATACCCAGCGCAAGGGCAGGCCGGTTCGTGACGATTGCATCGGCCTCGGGAGGCTCTTCCCAAGCATCGCAAGCGGTCACGACCGTCGCGGAATGGACCTGCCTGACGCGGACAAGCGCGGCGCCGGGAAGAATCTGGTCCGCACCAAGTCCCGCGGAGCTGGAGAACCCATGAGGGATATCGCCCAGCGAGGAAGCCGTAAGATAGTCGCTCATCGTACTAGCCCAGCGAACGGGTAACCTGTTCATATGTATCGCGCGACAGCTTCGGCGCTTCGGCAATCCGCTGGAGCGCTTCGCGCATCAACTGCGCGCGGCCTTCCTCGATCCGGCGCCAGCGCCCCAGTGCGGGAACGAACCGGGCAGCGGTTTGCGCATTGATCGGATCGAGTTCGAGGATCAGATCGGCGAGCATGCGATAGCCCTCGCCATCGGCAGAATGGAACGCGCCGGGGTTGCTGGCGAAGGCCATGTAGAGCGACCGCACGCGATTCGGATTGCGCAGCGCGAAATCCTCATGTTCGCGCAAGGACTTCACATGCTCGATCGCGTGGGGGTGAAGCGAACTGGCCTGCAGCGCGAACCACTTGTCGATCACCAGAGCGTTGCCCTGGTATCGATTGTAGAAGTCGAGCAGCCGGCCGGTGCGTTCCGCACTGTCGAGCCCGGCCAGCACCATCAGCGCGCCCTGCCGATCGGTCATATTGTCCGCGCGGTCGTATTGCCGCGCCGCAAGACCGGATGCGGTGGCCGGATCGCCGGCAGCGGCATAGGATAGCGCCAGCGTCTTGACCTTGCGCGCGCCCTTCGCCTCGGCATCGAGTGCAAAGGGCACTTGGACGGCTCTTTCGTAAAGCGCATGGAGAGGATCGGCGAGCCGTGTGGCTACGTCCGCCTTGAGCGCTTCGCGAGCGGCATGGATACTGCCCGGATCGGCAATCAGCATCTGTTCCGCTATGTACGCCTGGCTCGGCATGACCATCAGTTCGCCGCGCATCAGATCGTCGAGCGCGCTATCCTCGATCACTGCGCGCATCGCCTGCGCGATATCGCCGCGCGCAGCGTCGCGCTCGGCATCGTCGAGCTCGCCCGAGACGCTGCCGACAAGATAGCCTGTCATCAGTTCCTGCATCGCTTCGTACCGCGCGAAGGGATCGTCGTCGCGCGCGGCGAGGAAGACGAGTTCGTCGCGCGGAACATCACGGTCGATGGAGACCGGCGCCGAAAAGCCGCGATTGATCGAGAGCACGGGTCTGGTCGCAAAGCCGTCGAAGGAAAATTGCGCGGTCTCGCTATCGAGCACTGCCAGTTCTTCACCCGCGTGATTGCCACTCTCACGGTCGAACAACGCCAGGCTGAGCGGGATAGGCATCGGCTGCTTGTCGGGCTGGCCTGGCGTCGCAGGTACGGTTTGCGTCAGCGTGAGCGTGGCGGTCTGGCCTTCGTGTGTCAGCCGCGCGGCAACCTTGGGGGTCCCAGCCTGCGAGTACCATAGCCGGAACTGCGCAAGATCCAGATCAGCGCCGTCCTCCATCGCGCGAACGAAGTCCTCGCAGGTCGCCGCTTCGCCATCGTGGCGCTCGAAGTAGAGATCGGTGCCGCGGCGGAAGGCTTCCTCGCCTGCCATCGTCCGCATCATGCGAATGACCTCGGCGCCCTTGTTATAGACAGTGGCAGTGTAGAAATTGCTGATTTCGCGATACGAATCCGGACGGATCGGATGAGCCAGCGGCCCCGAATCCTCGGGAAACTGCACACCGCGCAACACGCGCACATCCTCGATCCGCTTGACCGGCGCGCTGCCCATTTGCGCGCTGAACAGCTGGTCGCGCAGTACCGTGAAGCCTTCCTTGAGGCTCAGCTGGAACCAGTCGCGGCAGGTTACCCTATTGCCCGACCAGTTATGGAAATACTCATGGCCGATTACGCCTTCGATCCCGTCGTAATCGCCATCGGTGGCGGTCTCGGGGTCGGCAAGGACGTATTTGGTGTTGAAGATGTTGAGGCCCTTGTTCTCCATCGCCCCCATGTTGAAATCGGATACGGCGACGATGTTGAACAGGTCGAGATCGTATTCGCGCCCGAAGACTTCCTCATCCCAGCGCATCGAGCGCTTGAGGCTTTCCATCGCGTGCTCGGTCCGGTCGAGATCGCCGTCGCGGACATAGACGTTGAGCTCCACCTTGCGGCCGTTCATGGTCGTGAAGCTGTCGCTGCGGGCGACAAGATCGCCAGCGACGAGTGCGAAGAGATAGGACGGCTTGGGCCACGGATCGTGCCATTCGGCCCAGTGCGTATCGCCTTCCTCGCCCTGATCCGTCCGGTTGCCGTTGCAGAGCAGGACCGGAAACCGGGCCTTGGGCCCGCTCATCCGGACGGTATAGGTGCTCAGCACATCGGGCCGGTCGGGGAAGAAGGTGATCCGGCGGAACCCCTCGGCTTCGCATTGCGTGCACAGCATCCCGCCCGAAGCGTACAGCCCCATCAGTTGCGAATTGGCCAACGGATCGATGACGGTGACGATCTCGAGCGAATGGCGTTCGCCCGGAAGCGTCACCAGCAGATCATCGCCATCCATCCGGTAATCGGTACTTTCGTTGCCGTCGCACGATAGGGATTCGAGCTGGAGCCCGTCGCCGTTCAGACGGATGGTCCGCGCCGCTTCAGCCGCCGGATTGCGTTCGATCTCCAGTCTTGCGGTNACTCGCGTTTGATCCAAGGCGAGATCGAACGTCAGGCGGATGGTCGGAACCAGCCAGGGAAAGGGCTTGTAATCCTCGCGGCGGATTTCGGGTGGGGCCTTTGGCTGGATGGCGGCGTCGGCCATTTCGGGATTGCCGTCGGGGGTTGCGGGAGTGCGCGCGATATCCATGGAATTCCTGTCGAATGCGTAGCTTCTTGGTCTGTCACTCCTTGCAACGTCCGTCGAGACATTGCGTTCACAAGGCGCTGCGCCGATTGCAGCGATTGACAGCGCCGCTGGCCTGCCCCAGCCAGCGACCTCGCATGACCCTCGTGTTCGACCTCTTTTCTGCGGCCAATATCAGCCGCGACATTTCCGCCCCGCTCCGTGCTGCTCCGAGTGCCTTTTGCACGCGGTCCACCAGGCAAGCGTTTGGTTACGGCGTGGCATGACTCGCCTGCTGATCTTCGGCCTCGGCTATACAGCGACACGGATCGCCGATGCGCTGCGCGGCAGGGGCTGGCATGTCGATGCTACCGGCAGCGCGGGCAATCTGGCGTTCGACGACCGCACCGCCGTCGCGCAGGCTGNNGATGCCGCCACCCATGTCCTGAGCAGCGTTCCGCCCAGCGAAGGAAGCGATCCGGTGCTCGACCGCTATGGCNACCTGATCGGCGACCGGTGGCTGGGCTATCTGTCGTCGACGGGGGTCTATGGTGATGCGCAGGGGGCCTGGGTCGACGAGGCTTCCCCCACCGGCGGCGGACGGCGCAGCACACGGGCGGAATGCGATTCGCGCTGGCTGGATGCCGGCGCGCGTGTGTTCCGTCTTCCCGGCATCTACGGCCCGGGTCGTAGCGCATTCGACCGGATCGAACAGGGCAAGGCGCACCGCATAGATCTTCCGGGGCAGGTTTTCAGCCGCGTTCACGTGGCGGATATCGTGGCGGGCGTGATCACTGCGGTTGGCCGCGATGCACCAGCGGGCGCCTATAATCTGGCGGACGATCTGCCCACGAGCCAGAACACCGTAATTGAAGAAGCCTGTCGTCTGCTGGGCCAGGCGCCGCCGCCGCTGCAAAGCATCGAGGATGCAGGGCTGTCGCCGATGGCGCGCGGTTTCTACGCCGAGAACCGACGCGTCGCCAATGGCAAGGCGAAACGCGTGCTTGGCTGGGAACCCGCCTTCCCGACCTATCGCGAAGGGCTCGCGGCGATCATGGCTCGGGCGTAGCCCGCCGCGGTGGTGCGGTTGCCCGGCCCCGCATGGCCACGACCATACCGACCAGCGTGACGACTGCCCCGGCGGCCGGCAACGGTCCCCAGACGAACCCTTCGAACAGCGTCGAGAGGATCATGGCCACAACCGGGACGATCACCGAGCTGTAAGCCGCCTTCCCCGCCCCGACCTTGCGGACGAGGCCGTAATAAAGCGGGAAGGTGACGACCGATCCGGCGAGGCCGAGAAACAGGATCCCCATCGTGTAGGATGGTCGGGGATCGAATTGGGGCGGGCCTGCCGTCGCCAGCGCAAAGACGGTGTTGATCAGCACGCCGATCGTCATCGCCCATGCCAGGAGCGCAAGGAAAGGCTGCTTTTTCGCGCCCTCCATTGCCTGCGTGATATTGGCTGCGCTGGCCGAAAGGATACCGCCNACCGTCAGGCCAGCCCCGAGCAGCACCTGTTGCAGTGTTGCCGGCGAAGAACGCCATTCATGCGCGAACAGCAGCGCGACACCGATCGCCGCAATCAGCGACCCGAGCACGAATGCACCGGTGATGGGTTGGTGCAGGAAGATCCGGCCCAGGACGGCATTGGGCACCACCAGCAAGGCGAACATCACTGCGACCAGGCCCGAGGTGATATAGGCTTCGGCATTGTAGACGAACGCGAAGTTGAGCGTGAACTGGAAGAGGCCGAGCAAGGCCGCCCAGCGCANCCCCCCCGGGACCAGCAGCAGCGGTTCGCGGCGCAGGGCGGCAAGCGCGAACATGCCCAGCGCGGCGATTACGAAGCGGTATGAGATCGACCAGCTCGCCGGTACGCTGGCGATCTGGTCGCGAATGACCAGCCAGGTGCCGCCCCAGATCAGGCTGACAATCACGAAGGCGATGAAATTGCGCGGGGTAAACAGGCTCTCGGCCTCGGCAGGCNCGCTCATAGGCTGGCGATGGCCCGNGCNAGCGCGGCGGCGTCGGCGCCGCGCGTGTTCCAGGCCGTGACGAAGCGCGCCGCATCTGCACCCCAGTCGTAAAAGCCGAAGCCTTGTGCACGAAGCACATCACGCTCGTCAGCTGTGCAGCGAACGAACACTTCATTGGCTTCGACCGGATGCATCAGCCGCGTTTCGCACGCGCGTGCGATCTCCTGCGCGGCGGCATTGGCGTGCCGGGCATTGTCCAGCCAGACCTCCCGCTCGAGCATGGCGTGGAGTTGCGCGGCGAGAAAGCGTCCCTTTGACTGGAGGTGCCCTGCCCGCTTGCGGCGATAGCGCGCGACATCGGCGAGCTCCTGATCGAAGAATACGATCGCCTCGGCGCTCATTCCGCCGTTCTTGATAAAACCGAAACTGAGCGCATCGGCCGCTCCGACCGCGTCCCCAGGCGCGCAATCGAGGAACGCGACCGCATTGCCGAACCGTGCGCCGTCCATGTGGAGGCCAAGCCCGCGTTCGCGCGCCAGTTCGGCGATCGCGGCGATTTCATCCGGTCGGTAGACGCAGCCATATTCGCTCGGCTGCGTGATCGAGATCGCATGCGGCTGAACCTGGTGGACATCGTCGCGGATCGGATCGACCGCTGCGCGAATGGCCTCCGGCGTCAGCTTGGCACCTGTGCCTTCGGCCAGAATCAGCTTGGCCCCGTGGAGGTAAAAACCCGGCGCGCCGCCTTCGTCCATTTCGATATGCGCTTCGTCATGGCAGACCACCGCTCCGTGGGGCGGGACCATGGTGGCGAGCGCGAGGCAGTTCGCTGCGGTCCCGGTGCCTGCCCAGAGTACCGTGCATGGGCGGCCGAACAGCTGCGAAAACCGGTCGTCCAGCGCCGCGCTCAACCTGTCGCCGTCATAGGGCGAATCGGGCTCGTCGGCGGCTTTGAGGGCGTCCCAGACCGCAGGGTGCACTGCGGCTGCATTGTCGGAGAGAAACAGCATCGGAACCCCTTAGACAGGGGAACGTTGCTTGCCCAGAAGGGAAACTTTCGGACATGGACAACGACGAAATTGTAATCGAACGCCACGATCACACCACTCATGGCGAATATCTGGTAAGCCTCGGCTCGGGCGATGCGGCCGGGAAGCTCACCTGGACGCAGCGCGGCGATGCCCGCGATGCCCAGCATACGATCGTACCGCCGGAACTTCGCGGACAGGGTATCGCCGGGCGGCTGGTGGATGCGCTGGTGCGCGATGCCCGGCGCGAAGGCTTCAAGATCATTCCCAGCTGCTCTTACGTCGCCGCGCAATTCGATCAGCATCCCGAATGGGAGCCGCTGCGCGCCTAGCAGCCGGTCGGCGTCGCCTCGCCGATCTGTGAAAAGTCGTTCGCAGCCATGCTGTCGAGCACTGCCACCCGCACCCGCTCGGCTTCGGCTACCGACAGCCCGCGCAGGCGCAAATTCGCGCCGGCCAGCCCAAAGCGGACGTCGGCATAACCGCGTAGCCGGGCCAGCGGATGCTGCACCAGCTCGACCGATTGCAGTTTATGCCGCGCGGCGATGGTCATGCCGGGCGCCAGCCATCCGCGCCGGGTATAGAGCCGATCACGATCGAGCGCATGGCGAGTCCAGCGCCAGGTAAGGAACTGGTCGAACGCAATCGCGCCGCCACCGAGAATGGTTGGCACGATCGCCAGCTTCCAATGCCCCAAGGCTAGGGCTATCCCGGACAGGACAAGCATCGCCGCCAGCCCCGACAGGAAGGCATCGATTCGGTGGGCCGGTGCCCCGCGATGCCAGTCGGAGCTTTCGTCAGGCAGCGCGAACCCCGTTTCACTCACGACGCGCGCAATTTCATTCATCCGTCCGAAGGGGACGGCGTCGTGGTTGGCGGATCCACTATCGCTCGCAAGGCTGACAGCCTTGAGCGCATGGAAGCCGAACAGGCGCCGCACCATTCCCGTCCGCACCCGCAGCGCCTGGATCCGGTGGGTCGGCATGACCAGATCGGTTCGCGTCAACAGCCCGCGCCGCCGCCGCAGACCCTTGTCGGTTCGTTCCAGCCGGAACCCCCATTCGCGCAAGACCGTCCGCACCACTCCGCTCGCCACGCCGATCAGAAGCAACGCCAGGGCCGCGATCAGGGCGCCCAGGACCTGTGCGTGGATCCCCAGCCCCGCGAGCCATGCGCCAGGGCCGGAAAGCTGGTCGCCCCAGGCCCGCCAATCCGAAATGTCGCGCCAGCCGCGCCAGTCCCAGATTTCGAAGGGAAGCAGGAAATCGAACTGCTGCGCCACGCCTGCCGCGACCGCGACGACCACCAGCGAGAATTCGAACAGACCGAAAGTGACGACCCGTCTGGGCGACATGGCGTACAGCAGATGCGCGGTGTTGGCTTGGGCAAGTTCTTCCTCGCCGATGGGCGCAGCAAAAGCGGCCGGCCCTTCGCGGCGCGAACGCACCAGTTCGCGCAGGCGTTCGCCCTCGCTTTCGCGCAGATAGGCGAGCGACAGGTCATCACCACCGCCCGCGCCGGTTTCGAAACGCACCTCGACCAGTCCGAACAGCCGGGGCAGCGGCTTCTGCTCGAGGCTGACGTCCTGGATCCGTTCGTAAGGAACGGACCGTGCTGCGCGCGACAGAACGCCGCTTTCCACCCGAATATCGGTGTCCCCGACAGTATAGGTCAGCCGGGTCCAGCGCAGATAGGCGAACAGGAGGTTGCCCCCGCCAGCCACCAGCACCAGCGGCACGAAATACAGCAGCAAGTCGCCCAGATCGCCTTTATCGAGGATGGCGAAAGCGCCGACGATTATCGGCAGGACCAGCTGACCAAGCATCGCGATCGCCCGCACCGCGAAGGTGCGGGGATCGGTTCTGAGCGCGTCGTTCCCGGCCTCTTCGTTCACCGCGTGTCGCGCCTGATCGCAGCGCGGATTTCCTCGCGCATGGCCACCGCGTCGCCATGGCTGAGCCCGGGCAGCGCAACCGAAGCGTTGTGCGTGCCCGCCGTGTGCACCGTGAGCGTGGCGAGATGGAAGACGCGTTCCAGCGGTCCCTGGCCGACATCGATATGCTGGACGCGGCCGAAGGGCACCACGGTATCGGAGCGGAAGATCACGCCGCGGACCACGCGCAACCGTTCTCCGGCGAGAGAATAGCCGCGCGCATGATAGCGCCGCAGCGGTACGCGGATCAGCGCATAGGCCGCCACCGCCAGAGCGGGGAGCCAGACCACCCCGGTCCATCCCGGGATGGCCACTTCCGCGATCGTGGCTGCCGCCAGCAAGATCAGCGCGGCGATCGCCAACTGAACGCGCAGCAGCGTCTTGTAGGCGGGGTCGAGCGGGGTGAGGTCGTCGGCGGCATCCATGGCGTTCTAGTTAGGCAATACAGTGGGGCTATTCAATCTGGTTTCGCGGTCCGGGTGCGCTATGCCGTACAAAAGGGAAAGGNAGAGGCATGGATATTTCCAAACTGATGTTCCGCGACGACCTGATGGAAGGCGAGCGCATCCTGATAACCGGGGGTGGCACCGGGCTGGGCCGCGAAATGGCCGAAGCCTTCCTCAAGCTCGGCGCCGCGGTGCATATTTGCGGACGGCGGCAGGGCAAGCTCGACGACACGGCGAGTGAACTCATGCAGCGGCACGGCGGAACGGTTCACGGCCATGCCTGTGACATCCGCGACCCGGACGCGATCCATTCCATGGTCGATACGATCTGGAGCCACGGTCCCCTGACCGGCGTGGTCAACAATGCGGCGGGCAACTTCATCAGCCGCACCGAGGACCTGTCGGTCGGCGGTTTCAACGCCATCAGCGATATCGTCTTTCGGGGCAGTTTCTATGTCACGCTCGACATCGGCAAACGGCTGATCGCCGAAGGACGGCGCGCAAGCTTCCTGTCGATCCTCACCACCTGGATTTGGAACGGCGGACCCTTCGTGGTCCCCAGCGCGATGAGCAAGGCCGGTCTCAACGCGATGACCCAGAGCCTGGCGGTCGAATGGGGACGCCACGGATTGCGCTTCAACGCGATCGCCCCGGGGCTGTTTCCCACCGACGGGATGAGCGCGCGGCTGTCACCCGGCGGTCGCGGTGGCAATGCGCATGAAGACACCAATCCGATGGGCCGCCACGGCGAAATGCACGAACTGGCCAATCTGGCGGTGTTCCTGATGGGACCGGGTGCCGAATGGCTCAACGGTCAGACCATCGCCATCGACGGCGCCGGGTACCAGGCGACCGGCGGAACCTTCTACGGCGCGCTCAAGGACATGGGCGACGAGCAGTGGGAGGCGATGCGCAGCATGATCAAGGGGACGAATGCCGCGGACAAGGCCGAACGCACGGCATGATGCGCAAACGGCCTCCTGACGCGGGGGCGGCCCCCGGGACCGGGGACGAAGATATGGGAAATGGTGCTGCTGGGGAGGATTGAACTCCCGGCCTCACCCTTACCAAGGGTGCGCTCTACCACTGAGCTACAGCAGCACATCTCGCCCCGGAAATGCCGTCGGGGTGGAGGCGCGCGCTAATGGCAGACGCGCAGCATAAGTCAACCTTCGCTTGAGCGGAGCGGCAAAATTGGCGAAAGCTTGCGTCATGGACAGCCCAGACGACAAGTTGAGCCGCGAAGAGCGCCTCGCCGCGAAACTTCGCGAGAACCTGCGCCGCCGCAAGGGCCAGGCGCGCGAAATCCGCGAATCGGACGACCACCCCCTTTCCAAGGGCGATGCGGGCAGCTAACGCGCCTTGCTCCTAGGGGAATTACGGGAGCTCCCAGTGTCCAAGCTGATCCTCGTCCGTCATGGGCAGAGCGAGTGGAACCTCGCCAACCGCTTTACCGGGTGGTGGGATGTCGACCTGACCGAAAAAGGCGAGACCGAAGCGCGCCAAGCGGGCGAATTGATGCTGGCGAAGGGCGTTTTGCCGACGCTTGCCTTCACCAGCGTTCAGAAACGCGCGATCAAGACGCTCAACCTTGCGCTGGAAGCATGCGACCGGCTGTGGATCCCGGTAACGCGCGACTGGCATCTCAATGAACGCCACTATGGCGGGCTGACCGGGCTCAACAAGCAGGAGACCCGCGACAAGCACGGCGACGAACAGGTGCATATCTGGCGCCGCAGCTTCGACATTCCGCCCCCCGAGCTCGAACAAGGCAGCGAGTTCGACCTGTCGGACGATCCGCGATACGCCGGGATCGACGTTCCGCGCACCGAAAGTCTCAAGCTCACGATCGAACGCGTGCTGCCCTATTGGGAAGAAGCGATCCTGCCGCAGCTCGGCAAGGGCGAGACGGTGATCATTTCCGCACACGGCAATTCGCTGCGCGCGCTGGTCAAGCACCTGTCGAACATTTCGGATGACGAGATCACCGGGCTCGAGATACCCACCGGCCAGCCGATCATCTATGAATTCGACGGCACGCAGGTGACCGGCGAACGCTATTACCTGAAGGACAGCTGAGATGACTGCCCCGGGGAACGCCAAGGTTGCGATCGTCATGGGCAGCCAGTCCGATTGGGAAACCATGACCTGCGCCGAAGAAGTGCTCGGCGAACTTGGCGTTGCCACCGATGTCCGCATCGTCTCCGCGCATCGCACGCCCGACCGGATGTATGATTTCGCCAAGCGTGCGGCAGCGGACGGTTTCGAAGTGATCATCGCCGGCGCCGGCGGGGCGGCGCATCTGCCCGGCATGATCGCCGCGCTGACGCATGTCCCCGTGCTCGGTGTACCGGTCCAGTCGCGGGCGCTGTCGGGCGAGGACAGCCTGCTCTCGATCGTGCAGATGCCGGCCGGGGTCCCCGTGGGAACGCTGGCGATCGGCAAGGCCGGGGCCACCAATGCAGGCCTGCTTGCTGCGGCGATCCTCGCCAACCACGATCCCGACCTGTCGCAGCGGCTGCAGGACTGGCGCGCAGCGCGCAGTGCGGCGGTGACCGAGCGCCCCGTCGACTGATGCTGAAGCGCGGCGGCACGATCGGCATTCTTGGCGGCGGCCAGCTGGGCCGGATGATGGCCATGAGCGCTGCACAGCTCGGCTATCGCTGCATCGCCTATGCGCCCGAGGGCGACACCGTGGCAGAGCAGGTGTGCGGTGATGTCTTCGCCAACAAATGGGACGATACGGCGGCACTCGCCGCTTTCGCCGCACAATGCGATGTGGTGACGTGGGAATTCGAGAACGTCCCCGTGGCCACCGCGCAGGCCATGCCCGAGGGCCGCATCTTCCCCCATCCGCGTGCGCTGGAAACCGCGCAGGACCGGCTGAGCGAGAAACGCTTCGTCGAGGGACTTGGCGGTACGGCTGCTGCCCATGCCTGCGTCGACGGGCGCGCAGATCTCGACCGGGCGGTGGAGCGACTGGGCGTGCCCGGCATCCTCAAGACCCGCCGTGATGGTTACGACGGCAAGGGCCAGTGGCGGATCACTTCGGCGCGCGATATCGAGGGGCTGAACCTGCCCGACCTGCCATTGATCTACGAAGCGTTCGTCGAATTCGAGGCCGAGTTCTCGGTCATCCTCGTGCGCGGCCAGGACGGGGCGATCCGGTTCTGGGACTCGACACGCAACACGCATGACGACGGCATTCTGGCGACTTCCGCGCTGCCCGCCGGACAGCCGATCGCGGATCAGGTCGCACCGGCGCGGGATCTGGCGCAGCAGGTTGCCGACGCGCTCGATTACGTTGGCGTCCTCACACTCGAATTCTTTGCCACTGCTGCGGGCCCGGTGTTCAACGAAATGGCGCCGCGCGTGCACAATTCGGGCCACTGGAGCATCGAGGGCGCGGCCACGAGCCAGTTCGAAAACCACATCCGCGCGGTCGCCGGCCTGCCTCTCGGCGACACGGACACGGTCGCGAAAAGCGTTACCATGACCAATATCATCGGCGCCGACATTCGGGACGCATACGCGCAGCTCGACACGGCCGACACCCATCTGCACGACTATGGCAAGGCCGAGGTTCGAGCAGGACGCAAGATGGGTCACGTCACCCGTCTCGTGCGATGAGCCTGTTCCTGATCTATGCGCGCGCCGCCAATGGGTGCATCGGCAAGGATGGCGCCCTGCCCTGGCACCTGCCTGCGGACCTCAAGCGGTTCAAGGCGCTGACGATGGGCAAGCCGATGGTCATGGGCCGCAAGACATTCGAAAGCCTGCCCGGCCTGTTGCCCGGCCGCCGCCATATCGTGCTGACCCGGCGCGAACGTTGGGATACGAGCGGTGCCGAGATTGCCCGGTCGGTCGAGGAAGCGCTCGCGCTCGCCGGTGAAGGCGACGTGGCCGTAATCGGCGGCGCCGCGATCTACGACGTGTTCATGGCGCATGCCGACCGGATCGAGCTGACCGAAATCCATGCCGAATTCGACGGCGATACCTTCATGAAGCCGCCGGGTCCCGAATGGACCATATGCGGGCGGGAGGATTTCGCCGCCGGTGGGGACATCCCGGCCTACAGCTTCGTGACACTGGAGCGTGCGGCATGAGGTTTCTCGACCACCGCGAGACGCTGCCCGAAAGCCTGCGCGGCGCGATCATCGCATTGGGCAATTTCGATGGCTTCCACCTGGGCCACCAGGCGGTGGCGGGCGAGGCGATTCGCTGGGCGCGCGCAGAAGGCCGGCCGTCGATCATTGCCACATTCGATCCGCATCCGGTGCGTCACTTCAAGCCCGATGCCGCACCTTTCCGCCTGACCACGCTCGAACAGCGGCAGGAACTCTACCTCGCAGCGGGGGCCACCGCGATGCTGGTGTTCCATTTCGATGGCGCGCTGGCGGGCACCACGGCGGAAGATTTCGTCCAGCAGCTGCTCGGCGACCATTTNGGCGCTGCCGGAGTGGTCACCGGCGAGGACTTNACCTTCGGAAAGGCGCGGGGCGGCAATTTCGCCAAGCTCGTCAGCCTGGGCAAGGATATCGGCATGGCCGCGCGGGCNGTGCCGCCGGTGATGGACCAAGGCGCNCCGGTATCGTCCAGCCGCGTGCGCGACGCCCTGCGCAATGGCGACCCGCAGGAAGCCGCACGGCTGCTGACCCGCCCCTTCGCGATCCGCGGCGTGGTCCAGCATGGCGACAAACGCGGGCGCGAGATCGGCTATCCCACCGCAAATCTGCCCGTTGAGCACTATCTGCGCCCCAAATACGGTATCTATGCCGTCACCGGCCGCGTGCTCGCCACCGGGCAGGAGCTGAAGGGTGCGGCCAATATCGGCGTGCGCCCGCAATTCGATCCGCCCAAGGAATTGCTCGAGCCCTATTTCTTCGATTTCTCCGGCGATCTCTACGGGCAGGAGATCGAGGTAGCCTTCCACCATTTCCTGCGCGGCGAGGCGAAGTTCGACAGCCTCGGTGCACTGATCGCGCAGATGGATAAGGACTGCGAAGAGGCACGAAGGCTGCTGGCGTAGCCCGTCACCCCTGCGCAGGCAGGGGTCCAGCTGATCTCACCCTTACGCACTCCGCAAGCTTATCTGGGCCCCTGCCCGCGCGGGCGCGACGAAAGTCTTTATTGCGGAGCGGGTTTGGCCTAACGGCTCGCCTATATGTCCGAAAAGCGCGATTACAGAGACACGGTCTTCCTGCCCAAGACCGATTTTCCCATGAAGGCCGGCCTCCCTGCAAAGGAGCCGAAGATCGCCGCGCGCTGGGAGGAAGAGAGGCTGTANCAGCAGCTGCGCGAAGCGCGCGCCGGGCGCGAGACCTTCGTGCTGCATGANGGCCCGCCCTACGCCAATGGCGATATGCATATCGGCCACGCGCTCAACCANACGCTCAAGGACATGGTCTGCCGCACGCAGAACCTGATGGGCAAGGACGCGCCNTACGTGCCNGGCTGGGACTGCCACGGCCTGCCGATCGAATGGAAGGTCGAGGAACAGTACCGCAAGAAGAAGCTCGACAAGAAAGCGGTCCCGCCGGCCGAATTCCGCGCCGAATGCCGCGCCTATGCCCAGAAATGGGTCGATGTGCAGCGCGANCAATTGAAGCGGCTCGGCATCATGGGCGACTGGGACAACCCCTATCTGACCATGCAGTTCGACAGCGAGGCGACCATCGTCGCCGAACTGATGAAATTCGCCGAGGCAGGCAATCTCTATCGCGGCTCGAAACCGGTAATGTGGAGCCCGGTCGAGGAAACCGCGCTGGCCGAGGCCGAGGTCGAATACGAGGACATCACCTCGACCCAGATCGACGTGGCGTTCGAGATCGTGGAGGCTCCGAGCCTTGAAGAGTTAGTCGGGGCGTACGCGGTGATCTGGACTACGACGCCCTGGACCATCCCAGTGAACCAAGCAATCGCGTATCATCCTGATCTTGAGGGCATCGACTACGGTTCCTGCTACGGCGTTTTCAAAGGTGATGATGGGCGCCGCTATNTGATGTCTCAGGCATTGATGCAGGACTTCACCTCCAGGACTGGCATCGGTTTGGAATTGGAGAGTGTGCTTTCCAACGAGGCATTGCATGGAGCCATCGCCCGCCACCCGATGCACCATCTCGGCGGGTTCTACGCCANGCCGCGCCCCTTCCTGCCGGGCGATTTCGTNACCACCGACAGCGGTACGGGCCTTGTCCACATGTCGCCCGACCATGGCGAGGACGACTTCCTGCTGTGCCGTGCCAACGGACTCGCGCCGGTCTTCGCGGTCATGGCCGACGGGCGTTATCGCGACGACTGGGAATGGCTCGGCGCGGACGATGTCGATGCCGACGGCAAGGAACGCCGCCGCAGCGTCATCAACAAGCCGTTCAATTCGCCCGAAGGCCCGATCTGCAGCGATTTGCGCGAAGCGGGCGCACTGTTGTCCGCGAGCGACGATTACCAGCATTCCTACCCGCATTCGTGGCGCTCGAAAGCCAAGGTCATCTATCGCTGCACGCCGCAGTGGTTTGTGCCGATGGACAAAGAACTGGGCGGCGGCGGCACGCTGCGCAGCCGCGCCGTGTCCGAGATCGAGCGCGTCCGATTCATCCCCGAAAAGGGCCGCCGCCGGATCGGCTCGATGGTCGAGGGGCGCCCCGACTGGGTCCTCTCGCGACAGCGCGCCTGGGGCGTGCCGATCACGCTGTTCGTGAAGAACGGCACGGGCGAATNTCTGCAGGACCCCGAAGTCAACGCGCGCGTCATCGCNGCAGTGCGCGAGCAAGGCGTCGATGCCTGGGACGAGAGCCGCAAGGCCGAATTCCTCGGCGATGCGCACAATCCCGACGATTACGAAATGGTCGCCGACATCCTCGATGTCTGGTTCGATTCGGGCTGCACGCATGCCTTCACGCTCGAAAGCGGGCGCTGGCCGGCGCTGAAATGGCCCGCCGACCTCTATCTCGAGGGCAGCGACCAGCACCGCGGCTGGTTCCAGTCCTCGCTGCTCGAAAGCTGCGCCACGCGCGGCCGCGCGCCTTACGACCAGGTGCTGACACACGGCTTCACCATGGCCAGCGACGGGCGCAAGATGTCGAAGAGCCTCGGCAACACGATCGACCCGCTCAAGGTCATGGAACAGTACGGCGCGGACATCATCCGGCTGTGGGCGCTCAGCGTCGATTCGACCGAGGACCACCGCATCGGCGACGAGATCCTCAAGGGCGCGGGCGACCAGTACCGCAAACTGCGCAATACCTTCCGCTACCTGCTCGGCGCGCTCGACGGTTTCGTCGGCGATATGGGCGATGTCGGCGAGGTGCCCGAACTCGAGGTCTATATCCTCGCGCTGCTGGCCGATCTCGATGGCAAGCTGCGCCACGCGGCAGAGAATTACGACTTCAACGCCTATACGCGGCTGCTGGTCGATTTCTGCAACGAGGATTTGTCGGCCTTCTACTTCGATATCCGCAAGGACGTGCTCTATTGCGACGGGCCGGGCAGCGTGAAGCGCAATGCCTACCGCACCGTGCTCGACCTGCTGTTCCACGCGCTGGTCCGCTATGCCGCGCCGGTGCTGGTGTTCACGGCAGAGGAAGTGTGGTCGACGCGCTACCCCGATGGCGGCAGCGTCCACCTGCTGGAATGGCCGCAGGTTCCGGGTGTGACCGCCGATGGCGCGCGCTGGGCGCAACTGCGCGAATTGCGCGAGGACGTCATGGAAGCGATCGAGCCGCTGCGCCGCGACAAGGTGATCCGCTCGGGCCTCGAAGCCGACGTCGTCGTGCCCGCCAGCGCCGTGCCCGAAGGTTTCAGCGACGCCGACCTGGCCGAATTGTTCATCACCGCGTCAGTCGCGCGCGGCGATAGCGACACGGTGACGGTTACGCGGACAGATGAAAGCAAGTGCGGGCGCTGCTGGCGCCTGCTGCCCAGTGTCGCCGAGGATGGCGACCTGTGCGATCGCTGCGAAGACGTGGTCGCCACGCTGGACGGTGCGGAATGACCCCCCTCCTGCGCAATCGCCTGATCGGCTGCGTGATCGCCCTGGTGATTTTCGCGGCCGACCAGTGGAGCAAGAACTACGTCACCAAGACGCTCGGCATCGACCGGGTGGGTGACGCGATGGAACTGCTGCCGATCTTCGATCTGCGTTTCACGCGCAATTTCGGCGTGTCGCTGGGCATGTTCGAAGCAACCAGCCCGGAAATGCGCTGGGGCCTGGTGCTGGTGACCGCCGTCATCGCGCTGGTGGTGACCGTGTGGATGCTGCGCGAAAAGCTGCTGGGCGACATCCTCGCGCTGTCGCTAATTCTCGGCGGGGCGCTGGGCAACATCAAGGATCGCTACGAGCTCGGCTATGTCGTCGACTTCGCCGANCTGCATTTCGGCGATTTCCGCCCGTTCCTGATTTTCAACGTCGCCGATGCGGCTATCACCATCGGCGTGGTCATCGTCCTTGCACGCGCCTTTTTCATGCGCGACAAGGACGAGCAAGAGGTCGACGACCTCATGAACAGCAAGGCGGCCGANGCCGCGGAGAGCAAGTGATGAACCAATTCACCCGTTTCGCCCTGATCGCCGGGCTTGGCGCCATGACCGCAGCCTGCGGCAGCAGTGGCCTGCTCAACCGCGACCGGCCCGATGAATTCGCCGTCCAGCGGCAGGCCCCGCTGGTGGTGCCGCCCGATTTCAACCTGGTCCCGCCCAAACCTGGCGCTCCGCGTCCGGCCGAAGGCAGTGCCGCCGCGCAGACGCTGGAAGCCCTGTTCGGCGGTCCGCAGGCGCGCAGCAGTGTCGAAACCAGCGTGCTCGAACGCGCGGGAGCCGCAGACCCCGGGATCCGCAGCGCCGTCGGCGATCCGGCGACCGCCACCGTCGCCAAGGGGAGCGTGACGCGCGACATCGTCGCAGCGCCCGAGGGCGATGGCGCCAATGCCGTCGCCGTAATCCCCGGTTGAGAGCCTAGCTATTTGGAAGAACCTGCCGACACCAGTGCCGGCAGATTTCCACGCCACGTCAGGCAGGCTGCGCTGCCCCGTCCGCCTCGTTGCTTACCAGCAGCTTGTCGATCCGGCGGCCATCCATATCGACGACTTCGAAACGCCAGCCCTGATCGGTGAAATGGTCGCCTTCGTTGGGCAGCCGCTTGAGCACATGCAGTGCGTACCCCGCCGCGGTGCCGAATTCGCGGTCTTCGCCATATTCGATGCCCAGCCGATCGGCGAGCACGTCGGCGGACAGCGAGCCGGACACCAGCAGGCTGCCATCGGCGCGCTCGGTAACCCCCGGCGAATCGCCCGGGTCCTGATCGCTCGCNAAATCGCCGACCAGCGCAGTCAGCAGGTCGACCGGCGTCACGATACCATCAAGGTGGCCGTATTCGTCATGCACCATTGCCATGGCGATTTCGGCCTGTTGCAGCACGCGCAGCGCGTCGACCGCGTCCAACTGGTCGGGGACCACTTCGGTCTTGCTCATCAGCGCGGCAATATCGACCGGCTCGTTGGCGATGAGAAGCGACAGGATATCGCGCACCTTGACCACGCCGAGCACCCTGTCGGGCGACCCTTCGGCCACGGGCAACAGCGAATGGGGGCTCGCGTCGAGCACCGCACGGACCGCAGCTTCGTCCGCCGCAATATCGATCCAGTCGACTTCCGTGCGCGGGGTCATCAGCTCGCGCACGGGCCGCTGGGCCAGCCGGACGACGCCTTGCAGCATCTGGTGCTGTTCGTGTTCGATGACGCCGCTGCGCGTGGCTTCGGCAAACAGCATGTGCAGCTCTTCGGCGGTAACCGCGCTCTGGCCTGCCGGCCGCACGCCGAGCAGGCGGATAAGGAAACCCGAGGATGCGTCGAGCAACCACACCAGCGGGGCGGCGACCTTGGCCAGCACCGCCACCGGCCGCGCCATATAGATCGCGATTGGCACCGCAGCGCGGAGAGCCACCTGCTTGGGCACGAGCTCGCCAACCACAAGGCTGAGGTAAGTGGTCAGCGCGATCACCGTGGCGAAGCCCGCCCGGTCCGCCCAGTCCGCAGGAACGCCGAGCGCGGCCAGGCGCTCGCCCACGGGCCCGCCNAGGCTGGCTCCAGAATAGGCGCCTGCCACGATCGCGATCAGCGTAATGCCGATTTGCACGGTCGAGAGGAACTTGCCGGGTTCCGCGCCCAGCGAAAGGGCGATCTGCGCGCCGCGATTGCCTTGCTGCGCTGCCGTACGCAGCGGGGCGGTGCGCGCCGACACGATGGCCAGTTCGCTCATGGCGAACACGCCGTTGAGCACGATCAGTCCTGCAATGATCAGCAGGTCGGTCCAGGGAAAAGGTGTCACCCGCGCGTGGCTAGCACAATTGGTCCAAGCTGCCAGCGTTTCGTGCGACTTATCTGCGCCGGGCGCGGAACAGGCGCGCCGCTGGGCGGTTGGCTTGGTTGTGACGTGGGTGGGCGCGTCCGGGATATATCGCCTGGCACCAAGCCCGTATTGGGGCCGCCTGCCACCTCAGAGGAGGAAAACTACATGAAAAAATCGCGCATTCTTACCGCCAGCCTCGCTGCCGTATCGATGATGACCGTATCGGCCTGCGTAACCGACCCCAACACCGGCGAACGCAAGGTTTCGCGGACCGTGCTCGGCACGGCCGGCGGCGCACTTGCCGGNGGCCTGCTCGGCGGCGTGATCGGCGGCAAGACCGGACGCATCATCGGCGCGGCAGCTGGCGGCGTGGCCGGCGGCGTGGTCGGCTACAACATGGATCAGCAGATCAAGGAACTCGAAGAGCAGACGGCCGGTTCGGGCGTCGACGTCAGCGAAACCGATGGCGGCGAAGCGATCCTGGTCAACCTGCCCGACGGCGTGACCTTCGCCACCGGCAGCTACACCATCACTCCGGGCTTCCGTGACCTACTCGACCGCGTGGCCTCGAGCCTGACGCAATATCCCAACAGCCTCGTCGACGTATATGGCCATACCGATACCGTCGGTTCGGCCGATTCGAACCAGCGCCTGTCCGAACAGCGCGCGCAGGCAGTGGCGAACTACCTGACGTCGCGCGGCGTCGATTCATCGCGCATCCGCTGGATGGGCTTCGGCGAGACCCGCCCCAAGGTTTCCACCGGCGACAATGTCAACGAACCGCTCAATCGCCGCGTCGAAATCAAGATCATTCCGTTCGACCAGCAGGACATCCAGGCGGCCCAGTCGCAGGGAATGTAACGGGCAAGTCCGACATTCAGATCATCGATCGGGGCCGGCATTGCGCTGGCCCCGATTTCGTTCGGGCAGCTCTTCCAGCCGTTATTCGGGCAGGTTGTCCATTCGCCGTGCCAGCCGCTCCACGGCATTGGCGTGAATATCGGGCGCGCTGACCAATACGCCGAAGTCCCGCGGGTCGCGCTTGTTGTAGTCGAGCTTGCGGCCATAGGCGTCGCTCACTGCGGCACCGGCCTCGCGCGCGATCATTCCGGCCGCGGCGATATCCCATTCGAAACCCCAACGCACCGTTGCAACCAGATCCGCTTCGTCCGCCGCCACCATCGCGATTCGCAAGGCGATCGAATTGGGCTGGTCGACCGTGACCAGATCGGTGTCGGTCTTGGGCAAGACATGCGCAGGCACACGCGATCCGGCAAATTCGCGGCGGGTGGAAGCAGTCAGCCGCGTACCGTTGCGGAACGCGCCCTGCCCTGCAACCGCTTGCCATGTCTCGCCTCGCGCAGGGGCACACAGCGTGCCGATCAGTGGCCGGCCAGCGCTAATAAGCGCGACCGAAACCGCCCAGCCGCTGCGCCCACGGATGAAATCGCGGGTCCCGTCGACCGGGTCCACCAGCCAGATCAGGTCGTGGCCGAGACGCGCCGGGTCATCGGCGGTTTCTTCGGACAGCCACCCCGCGGAAGGCAGCAGCGCGCCAAGCTCGCGCTTGAGGAAGGCATCGACTGCGAGGTCGGCCTCGCACACCGGATCACCCGGTTTCTTTTCCCATGCATCCAGCGCATTGCCCGCCCCCGGCCACAGATCGTATGCGATCCGTCCGGCTTCGGAGACGATGGATTCGAGGCGCTGGCTGTCGATCATGGCTATCGGTCCGCGCCCTGCACCCGAAAGCGGGCCTTTTCAAGCGGGCCCAGACATGCTTATGGCCGGTGCGACTCTTATTCCCCCACGCGCGTCACGCGAAGGACGAAGGATTCCCATGAACATCCACGAATACCAGGCCAAGGAACTGCTTGCGAAATACGGCATCGGCATCCCCGCCGGCCATGCCGCCCTTACTGTCGAAGAAGCGGTGGAAGGCGCCAAGAAGCTGCCCGGGCCGCTCTACGTCGTGAAAGCGCAGATCCACGCCGGTGGCCGCGGTAAGGGCACGTTCAAGGAACTCGGCCCCGACGCCAAGGGCGGCGTACGTCTGTCGAAAAGCATCGAGGAAGTCGAAGCCAACGCCAAGGACATGCTCGGCAACACGCTGGTCACTGTCCAGACCGGCGATGCCGGCAAGCAGGTCAACCGGCTCTATGTGACCGACGGTGTCGACATCGCGCAGGAATACTATCTGTCGATGCTGGTCGACCGCGCCACCGGCCGGGTCGCCATGATCGTTTCGACCGAAGGCGGGATGGACATCGAGGAAGTCGCGCATTCGACTCCTGAAAAGATCACCACCATCACCATCGACCCGGCGCAGGGCTTCATGCCGCACCACGGCCGCGCGGTGGCCTTCGCGCTCAAGCTGACGGGTGACCTCAACAAGCAGGCCCAGAAGCTTGCCAAGCAGCTCTACACGGCCTTCATGGATCTCGACTGCGAGATGCTCGAGATCAATCCTTTGGTCGAAACCGAGGACGGTAACCTGCTTGTGCTCGACACCAAGATGAGCTTCGACGGCAATGCGCTGTTCCGCCACAAGGATGTCGAAGCGCTGCGCGACGAGACCGAGGAAGACCCGGCCGAAGTCGAAGCGAGCGAATACGATTTGGCCTATATCAAGCTCGACGGCAGCATCGGCTGCATGGTCAATGGCGCGGGCCTCGCCATGGCGACGATGGACATCATCAAGCTCAATGGCGCCTTCCCTGCCAACTTCCTCGACGTCGGCGGCGGCGCGACCACGGAGAAGGTGACGGCGGCATTCAAGATCATTCTCAAGGATCCCGCGGTCGAAGGCATTCTCGTCAACATCTTTGGCGGGATCATGAAGTGCGACGTCATCGCCAATGGCATCGTCCAGGCCGCGAAGGACGTGAATCTCTCGGTGCCGCTGGTGGTCCGCCTCGAAGGCACCAATGTCGAAGAAGGCAAGGCCATCCTCGACAATTCGGGGCTGGCGATCGTCAGCGCCGACGATCTGGGCGACGCAGCGAAGAAGATCGTCGCCGAAGTGAAGCAGGCAGCCTGATCGGCGCCTAACGAATTGCCGCACCCGCTCGTGCGGGCATCATGCCTGTGCGAGCGGGGCGGCCCGATCCCCCGGTCCCGAATACAGGTCGGGCCATGCGAACAGCGGGTTTCGCAGGCGTGCTTTCAGCGAATGCGGGTAAAGCGGAACACCAGTTCCTCGGCCGCTTCGCCGGCGCCCTTTACCCGGACCGCCACCAGCAGCCCGTCCGCGCCATCGCAGCGATAGGTCAATGCGCTGAAATAGGCGGCACATTCCTCGATCGCCAGCAGCGGGAAGGACACCATCTCGTCCTTCTCCTCCCAGCCAGTGAGGTCGGGATTGAAATGCTTGAGCCGGACGACGAGCGATCCGGCGTCTTCGGCAATATACATGTGCTCGGTGAACATGATGCCGCCGGCCGGCGTTTCCTGCACGAAGCTTCCCACCATGGTTCCGCCGCTTGAGGGGAGCCAGCTCTCGTATGCCGCCGCTTCGCCGATCCCGCTGCCGTGCCATTGGCCGACCAGCCAATCGAGCGCTTCCACCTGCGCCGGCGGAGGTATGTGACCCTCCGGAGCGACGCGGGTTTCGTTCGCCTGCGCCGGTGGCGCCATCAGCGCTCCCACGGCCGCGGCAATCGTCCAGACGCGCATGGCTTTCCTCCCATCGACAGGAGGCGAAACTATTCGCCTCGCCAGCCATAGTAAAGCTGCAGGCCGGCACCGCTTGACCCGCCGCGCCGGTCACGCGAGGGATCGTCCCAAGCGCCGCATGGTGGCACTCCGGCTTGCTTGACGTTTACGTAAACGCAAGCTAGGCGGTGCCTACAGTTTCTATCGAGAGGAAGGTATCGCATGAAAATCCTCGTCCCCGTGAAACGGGTGATCGATTACAACGTCAAACCGCGCGTCAAGGCGGACGGTTCGGGCGTGGACCTCGCCAACGTCAAGATGAGCATGAATCCCTTTGACGAAATTGCCGTCGAAGAAGCCATCCGCCTCAAGGAAGCGGGCAAGGCCGAGGAAATCATCGCCGTCAGCATCGGCCCGGCAAAGGCGCAGGAAACGCTGCGCACGGCGCTCGCGATGGGTGCCGACCGCGCGATCCTGGTCGAAACCGACGATACGGTCGAACCGCTAGCAGTCGCGAAGATCCTCAAGGCGATCGCCGCTGAGGAAGAGCCCGGCCTGGTGATGTTGGGCAAGCAAGCGATCGATGACGATTCGAACCAGACCGGCCAGATGCTCGCCGCGCTTATGGGCCGTCCGCAGGGTACCTTCGCTAACACCGTCGAAGTCGATGGCGACAGCGTCACGGTGAAGCGTGAAGTCGACGGCGGCCTGCAGACGGTGAAACTCACCCTGCCGGCGATCGTCACCACCGACCTGCGTCTGAACGAGCCGCGCTACGCTTCGCTGCCCAATATCATGAAGGCGAAGAAGAAGCCGCTCGAGACCAAGTCGCCCGCCGATTACGGTGTCGATACCGCACTCCGCCTGACGACCACGAATGTCTCCGAACCGCCGGTTCGCCAGGCAGGCGAGAAGGTCGAGGATGTCGATGCGCTGGTCGCCAAGATCAAAGCGCTCGGTATCGCCTAAGTCAGACAGACGAGAAGGAATACAGACATGAAAACCCTCGTTTGGGTCGAACACGACAACGCCAGCCTCGCCGATGCCACGCTGGCGGCGGTTACCGCCGCCGGAAAGCTGGGCGAAGTCCACCTGCTGGTCGCTGGTTCGGGCTGCCGCGCAGTGGCCGACCAGGCGGCGAAGATCGCCGGCGTCGGCAAGGTCCACATCGCCGACAATGAAGCCTATGCCAACGCACTGGCCGAAAACGTTGCCCCGCTGGTGGCCGAGCTGATGGAACAGCACGACGCATTCGTGGCGTCCGCCACCACCACCGGCAAGAACATCGCGCCGCGCGTCGCCGCGCTGCTCGACGTCATGCAAATCTCGGACATCCTTTCGGTTGAAGGCGATAAGACCTTCACTCGCCCGATTTACGCCGGCAACGCCATCGCGACGGTCGAATCCTCCGACCCCAAGCTGGTGATTACCGTCCGCGGCACCGCCTTCGACAAGGCCGATGCCGATGGCGGTTCGGCCGAGATCGAAGAGGTTTCTGGCCCGACCGACGCAGGTCTCTCGAGCTTCGTCAGCGAAGAAATTGCAGAAAGCGATCGTCCCGAACTGACCAGTGCCAAGGTTATCGTCTCGGGCGGCCGCGCACTGAAGGATTCGGAAACCTTCGAACAGGTCATCACCCCGCTCGCCGACAAGCTCGGCGCCGGTATTGGTGCAAGCCGAGCGGCAGTCGACGCGGGCTATGTCCCCAACGACTACCAGGTCGGCCAGACGGGCAAGATCGTGGCTCCCGAAGTCTATATCGCCATCGGCATTTCGGGCGCGATCCAGCACCTTGCCGGGATGAAGGATTCCAAGACCATCATCGCGATCAACAAGGATGAGGACGCGCCGATCTTCCAGGTTGCCGATGTCGGCCTGGTCGCCGATCTGTTCAAGGCAGTGCCGGAGCTGACCGAAAAGCTCTAATTGATTTGTCTGCCAACTGTATTAGACCCTCCTGAAATTACTATTTCGGGAGGGTTTTCTTTGTTGTGGTATAAAACTCTTTTGGTAGCCGCCGTTTCATTCCTGCCCTTGACTTCCGTCGAAGCTGCGGATGAACAGCGGCCGCTAGAAATTGCCCCCTCCACGCCCTGGCAGGTAGATTTCGGCGAAGCGCGCTGCCGCGCGGCTAGGGTCTTCGGGGAAGATGAAGAGCAGACGATCCTCTTCTTAGAGCAATATAGCCCGAGGGACCAGCCCAGGTGGATCGTAGCTGGCGAAGCTATCAAGGATCTCGGCCGATCGCATAGGCTGGATATCGAGTTCGGCCCCGGAAACGCATCCTTCGAAGAAGAGCTGGAAGAGACCATAAGGTTCGACAAGTTCGGACGGGCGTTTCGTGGGTCCCGCATCCGCAAAGACGAACCGGATGCGGACGAGGAGGACGCCGACAAGAATAACGAACCCGGGCTCCCTCGGCTCGATATTGCCGAAGGAAAGGCGATCGAATGGGTTCAGTTGACGCGAAACAAGCGGCAACCTCAGCGCCTGATGACCGGCAGTCTGGGTCAGTTGTTCGAAATTCTCAACACCTGCATGGACGATCTGGTCTCGACCTGGGGCCTGGACCTCGAAGCGCAAAGCCGCCGCCTAACCGCTCCCAAACCGAAGAACCTTTCCCAAATCGCCTTGCGCATCCAGAAATACTATCCGAGCAAGGCGGAGCAGTGGGGCATTCAGGCCGATCTCAGCATTCGCGTCATGGTGGATAGTGAAGGTCGCGCCACCGAATGCAAGATCACCAATATCACCCTGGCCGAGGATTTTGACGACCGGCCCTGCACGGAATTCATGCGCGTTGCCGAATTCGAACCCGCGCGTGACAGCCATGGCAACCCCATGGCATCGTATTATGTGAGTTCGATCCTCTATCGGATGTAATGAGCCCACTTACAGAACGTAAACGTCGAGCGCATGAATGGTAAGGCCAACGAGTCCGCCGACCAGCGTGCCGTTGATGCGGATGAACTGGAGATCGCGGCCCACAGCGCTTTCCACCCGGTCGGTGATCGTCACCGCATCCCAGCGGCGCACGGTTTCGGACACGAGCTGGACGATCTGGTCGCCGTAGCGGGTCGCGACCCCCACCGCGGTCCGGCGCGTGAAGCGATTGACCTGCCGTTGCAGGCGCTGGTCGTCACGCAGCGCGGCGCCGAGTTCCGCCAGAGTTTCGCCGATATAGCTGGGACCGGTTTCGTCGCCGGAATTGCGAATGCTCTTGATCAGCCCGGCGCGCAGCCGTTCCCACACGCCCTGCCACCAGTCGCCGATCGCAGGATTGTCGAGTAGCTCGTTCTTCAGCCGCTCGACCCGCTCCTGCATCACGGGGTCGTCCCGCAGCCCGCGCGCGAGATCCTCCAGGCCTTCCTCGATCTTGTTGCGCAGCGGGTGCTCGGGATCGACCAGCACTTCGGCGAGCAGCTTGTAGAGCCCGTCGATGACCGAATTCGCCAGTCGCTCGTCAAGCCCGGTGAAGCGCAGAACCGCATTCGCCCGCCGGTGCACCATCTCGCGTACCATTGCCTCGTTGTCTTCGAGCACCAGACCTGCCCAGCGGATGATCTTGTCGATGAGCGGCTTGTGACGCCCGTCGGCGATCATCGCTTCCAGCATGCCCCCGAGCAGCGGGGCGACCTCGAGTTTGCCAAGCTGGGTCTTGATCCCGCTGCGCACCTGCGTGCCCAGTCGGTCGGGATCGAGCGATTCGAGCACCTCGACCGCCAGCTCGCCGGCTCCCGCCTGGATCCGCGAATCCCTGGTCGCCCTGGGATCGGCGAGGTAACTGCCGATCGCACCGGCAAGGTTCATCGACCCCATCCGGCGGCCCACAACCGCCGGCGTCAGGAAATTGTCGCGCAGGAACCCCGCCATCGTATCGGCGATGCGGTCCTTGTTCTCGGGAATGATCGCCGTGTGCGGGATTGGCAGGCCCAGCGGGTGGCGGAACAGCGCGGTCACCGCGAACCAGTCCGCCAGCCCGCCGACCATCGCGGCTTCCGCGAAGGCGTGGAGATAACCCCATCCCGGGTGCTCGCCCAGATACCGACCCGACCACAGGAACAGTGCCGCCATGAGGACGATCAGCCCCGTCGCCGTGCGCCGCATCATCCGTGCGCGATCCGCCGGGATCGGTACGCCGGCAGCCGCCCGGCCCGTTGGCAGTGGATCGCTCACTCCGCGGGTTCGGCCCCCGGCCCGGCGGTGCTATCGCCGATGATGCCGCGCGTATCGTCGCCCTCCTTGTAGGTGAGCAGGCGGTTGCGCAGCCACGGTCCGACGCGCTTCTCGAAGCTGTCTGCAAGGCTGAANCCGGCGGGGACGATCAGCAGCGTGAGCAGGGTCGACAGGATCAGCCCGCCGATCACCACCGTGCCCATCGGCGCGCGCCAGGCGCCATCACCGGACCCCAGGACACCCGAAAGCGCGGTCGGAACCATGCCTGCGGTCATGGCGACGGTCGTCATCACGATCGGCTGGGCGCGCTTGTGACCGGCGTCGATGATCGCGGGCAGCTGGCGGGTGCCCTTGTCCATCTCCTCGATCGCGAAGTCGATCAGCAGGATCGAGTTCTTCGACACGATCCCGAGCAGCAGCAGGATACCGATATACACCGGCATCGACTGGGGTTGGCCGAACAGCCAGACCAGCAGGATGCCGCCCAGCGGAGCGAGCGCCAGGCTGGTCATGTTGACCAGTGGGCTCATCAGTCGCTTGTATAGCAGGACCAGCACTGCGAACACCAGCAGGACGCCCGAAACGATGGCGATCATAAGGCTGCTGATCAGTTCCTGCTGCCATTCATCCTCACCCACGACATCGCGGATGACCCCCTGCGGGAGATCCTGCAGGATCGGCAGCGCGTCGATCTCGGCCTGCGCCTCGCCCTTGACGACTCCCTGCGCCAGATCAGCCCCCACCAGCACCCGGCGGTTCTGGTTGTAGCGCTGGATCGTCGTCGGGCCTGATCCGAAGGAAACATCGGCTACCCGCGAGAGCGGAACCGATCCGCCGCTGGCGGTCTGGACCGGCAGGTTGCGGATCGTTTCGAGGTCCTCGCGCGAGCGCTCGGGNAGCTTCACGCGGATCGGGATCTGCCGGTCGGAGAGCGAGAACTTCGCGGCATTCTGCTCGATCTCGCCCATGGTGGCGATCCGGATCGTCTGGCTGATCGCGAGAGTCGTCACCCCGAGTTCCGCGGCGAGGTCCTCGCGCGGTTCGATGATCAGTTCGGGACGGTTGATGTCCGCACTGATTCGCGGGGCCACCAGCGTGTCGATACCTTTCATCTGTTCGACCAGCGTGGCGGCGGTGTCGTTGAGCAGCTCGGGATTCGAACCGGCCAGCATCACTGTCACGTCGCGGCCCGAACCGAACCCGCCCGACTGCGAGGCGAAGCGCACCCTTGCGTCGGCGATCTTGGCGAATTCCGGTGCCAGGGCGCGTTCGAATTCGATCGAGGTGCGCTCGCGGTCGGGCTTGAGCGTGACGTAGAGCGTTGCCTGGCCTTCACGAACGCGTTCCAGAGCGAGTTCGACTTCTTGCTGCGCATAGAGGAGGTCGGCGACCTGGTCGGTCACGCGTTCGGTGGTTTCGAGCGTGGTGCCCGGAACCATCTCGATTTCAACCCGGCTGTTTTCATCGTCGATGTTGGGCTGGAACTGGCCAGGAACAATGCTGAACAGGAGAATGGTCAGCAACAGCGCGAAATAGCCGACCCCGAGCATCCAGACCCGGTGATCGAGAAAGCGCGCGTAAAGATACTGCCAGGCCTGCGCCATGTGGTCGCCGAACATGCGGACGACGAACCCGGTTATGCGGAAGAATGCCAGGGCGGCGAGCAGGCCGATCGCCAGTGCCAAGGCAAGCTGGACCAGACCGACGAGCGTGGCGAGGAACTTGACCAGGCCCTGCGGATCGGGATCGCCCCCAGTGATGAGATCGGGCAGCCCCAATCCCTGGATCAGGGAAGACGCCTGGAAAGTCGCAATCGCCGAGATTGCCAAGGCGCCGAGCACGACCAGCAGCAATGCGACGATGTAAAGCCCGCGGCTGCGCGGCCCTTCTATACCCTCCCGGACCGCCAGCATCTTGCCGCGATCGAGAGACCAGCGCAGGATGCCCATGTACCGGTCCATCATGCGGCCCTCGCCATGCGCGGCCTGGCCGTGTGCCTTGAGGAAGTAGGCGGCCAGCATCGGCGTGATCATCCGGGCCACGGCAAGCGACATCAGCACCGCGACCACGACGGTGAAGCCGAAGTTCTTGAAGAACTGGCCCGAGATTCCCGGCATGGCCCCCACGGGGAAGAACACGGCGACGATACAGAAACTGGTGGCGACCACTGGCAGGCCGATCTCGTCGGCCGCATCGATCGAGGCCTGGTAGGCAGTCTTGCCCATCCGCATGTGCCTCACGATGTTCTCGATCTCGACGATCGCATCGTCGACCAGCACGCCTGCGACCAGCGCCAGCGCCAGCAAGGACAGCTGGTTGAGGTTGAAGCCGAGCAGATCCATGAACCAGAAGGTCGGGATCGCGGACAGCGGGATCGCGACAGCCGATATCGCAGTCGCGCGCCAGTCGCGCAGGAAGAAGAACACGACCACGACGGCAAGGATGGCGCCCTCGATCATTGCCGCCATCGCGCTTTCGTACTGGTCCTTGGTGTATTTGACCGTGTTGAACAGCGGGATGAACTTGACGCCCGGATTCTCCGCTTCGATCTGCGCGATCTTCTCGAGCGCTTCTTCATAGACGGTCACGTCCGATGCGCCCTTCGCGCGGCTCATCGCGAAATTGACGACTTCCTTGTCGCGGACCTTGCTGATCGATGTGCGTTCCGAATAACCATCGCGCACCGTGGCGACATCGGCCAGCTTGACCGTGCGGCCACCGCCTAGCTGGATTTGCCGCTGGCTGAGCGCGTAGGCATCCTCGCTGTTGCCCAGCACCCGCACCGATTGGCGCGTGCCGCCGACTTCGGCCATACCGCCCGCTGCATCGACATTGCTCTGGCGCAGCACGCCGTTGATCTGGCTGGCTGTCACTCCCAGCGCCTGCATCCGCGGCAGGTCGAGGATAACTTCGATCTCGCGGTCGACCCCGCCGAAGCGATTGACCTCGGCCATGCCTTCGATGCTGAGCAATTGCTTGGCGACCGAATCGTCGATGAACCAGCTAAGCCCTTCGATCGTCATGTCGTCGGCTTCGACCGCATAGATCGCGAGGAAGCCGCCGGAGATTTCCTCCTTGGTGACGCGCGGTTCGAGAATTCCGTCGGGCAGGGATCCACGGACCGTGTCGACCGCATTCTTGACTTCGGCGACCGCATCGTTGGGATCGGTGCCGATCTCGAACTCGATGAAGGTGTTCGAATTGCCCTCGCGCGCGGTCGAATTGAGCGAATTCACGCCGTTGATCGAGCGCACGGCGGATTCGACGCGCTGGGTGATCTGGTTCTCGATTTCGGTCGGCGCTGCGCCGGGCTGCGAAATCGAGACGTTGACGGCGGGAAACTCGATGTCCGGATTGTTGACAACATCCATCCGGGCGAAGCTGATCAGGCCTGCCAGCAGCAGCGCCGTGAACGCCACCAGCGGAATGACCGGGTTGCGAATCGACCAGGCAGAGATGTTGCGGAAGTTCATCGAGTTACCCCTGCTTAGTCGTCGAGCTCGGCGAGCTGCGTCCGGACCGTTTCACCTTCGGTCAGGAAGCCCCCTGCGCGCAGCACGACACGTTCGGAACCGTTCAGCCCTTCGGCGATCACGATACCTTTCGACGTGACCGTACCGGTGGTCACCGCGCGGCGTTCGGCCTTGTCCTCGCCATTGATGATCAGGACATAAGCGCCGTCCTCGTCGGACAGCACCGCGCTTTCGGGAAGGATCGGCGCGACGACCGTGCCGCTGGCAATCGTTGCAGTGGCGAAACCACCCGGCCGCAGGCCCGGAGCGTAGCTCAGCGCAATGCGTGCGGTGCCCTGGCGATCCTGCTCGCTGATGATCGGCGAAACCTGCCAAACCTGCCCAGTGAACAGCTTGTCGGTGCCGACCGGGCGCACCTGCGCACGCGTTCCCGGCGAGATCGACGCCAGCGCATCTTCGTTGAGCCGCGCGAGCAGTTCCATTTCGCCCCCGCGCGCGATCCGGAACAGTGGCGGCGAACCGGCGCTGACCGTCTGGCCGGGTTCGACATTGCGTTCGAGCACGTAACCCGCCGCGGGGGCGAGGATGTCGAGGCGGGCATTGCGCGCGCGCAGTTCGGCCAGCTGCGCCTGTGCCACGCGGACGCGTGCGACGGCGGCATCGCGGGTCGCGGTCAGCCGGTCGACATCGGCTTGCGAAACGAAGCCGCGTTCGACCAGCTGCAACGCGCGATCGAGATTGGCCTGCGCTAGATCGGCATCGGATTGCGCGACCTGGACCTGTGCGGAAAAGCTCTGGACCTGCTGCGACTGGACCGAGCGGTCGATCCGGGCAAGCACCTGGCCCTGACTTACCCAGTCGCCGGCATCGACCGGCACCGAGACGACACGGCCGCCCTCGCCCACGACGCCGACCGGCATTTCACGCCGCGCGGCGAGCGAGCCGGTCGCGGTGATTTCACCTTCGACCGTGGTCCGCCCCGGACGCACCACGGTAACCGTGGGCGCCTGCGCGTTTTCTTCCCCAGCGGGGGTCGTCGTGCCACCACGCATGGCGAAATAGGCCGCAATCGCGAGACCGAGGACGATAAGGCCGGCGATGATGATGATCCTGCGGCGATCCGTACGCCGTTTCTCGAGACGGTCGTCTTCGTCGGGATCGAAGTCGACCGTGATCGGATCGCCCTTCTCGGCCATTACACCTGACTCGTAATTCATGTCGTACCCTGCCCCAGAAGCGCTGCGAACGAGCAGTGTATTACATTGCTATATCACTCAGCGCAAGAATTTCGCATGGAGGCGATAGACCCGGGCCCAGCGCAGGGCAATCGACGCTTCGACCGGGGGCCGGTATAGCCGGACGAATGTCGCCCGTGCGCCACAAGCCGCGCTGCCGCATATACGAAGGGCGGGACGTCCTGCGACGCCCCGCCCTGAAAATTCAGTAAGTGACCCGGCTTAGCGGACGCGGCCACGCTGGATGAGATTGGCGATGCCGAGCAGCACGATGGCACCGACCAGCGACATCAGCAGACCCGGAATGCTGAATTCGGTCAGCGTCGAGCCGACCCCGATCAGCGAACCGATGAAGCGGCCGATGAAAGAGCCGACGATGCCGACGACGATATTCCAAAAGATGCCCATCGAGGCGTCGCGGTTCATAACCAGGCTAGCCAGCCAACCGATAATCCCACCGACGATAATAGCGATAATCCAAGCCATTCGAATTCCTCCTGTTCTTCCCGTCAACCCGATGTGCCTTCAACGAAAGCATGGGCTGACCGGTTCCCCGAATTCGGCTCGAGGATGAACGCGCAGCGATGGAGGAGTCAAATCGTTCCCGTGACGGATGGCGATCAGTATTTGAGCTGGCGTTCGTAAAGGTCGCGGTAATGCTGAATCCGGGTGACGCGCAGCCCCTGCATGCCCGACCGATCGACAGCGCGCTGCCACGAAGCGAATTCCTCGAGGCTGAGCGAATAGCGTTCGAGCACCTCGTCGATCGTCAGCAACCCGCCATTCACCGCCGCAACCACTTCCGCCTTGCGCCGCACCACCCAGCGCTTCGTATCGGGCGAAGGCAAGTCGTCCACGGTTAACGGCTCGCCAAGCGGCCCGATAACCTGTGCAGGGCGGATGTCCTGGTTTTCGATCATTCTCTACTCTCTGTCGCCTTGGTCCGCGTCGTTCGCGGGATGACCAAGACCTAGGGGGGCGGCTTTTCCATCGCTTAAAGCAGCTTGGTTAACGGTCAGTTTACCTTCTTCATTGCCCTCACGGCGGGCTTGCCCAAAGGCATTGAAGCCAGCCTCCACCCGTTCGAATTCATCGCGCAAATCGCGAGTCGCGGCGAGTTTCGCAACCAGATCGGTCCAGCGAAACTGGCGCAGATCCGCGCTTCCGCGCTGATCCGGTAGCGTTTGTTCTTTGGAGCGGCCCTCAAACATGGTCTCCGTACATANGCCACCCATGGTAAACGGATCGTGAAGGTCGCAGCAGCGCTCGCCAGCCCTTGGTATCTGGCGGCCTCGCGCCAATCCGTGTATGGCTTTGCCATGCCCGCAACCGATATCCTTTCGCCGGACCAGGCCGCCGCTCTGTTCGACCTGCCGCGACCGGCAGCCGAATGCCGCATCGTCGTCGCCATGTCGGGCGGCGTCGACAGTTCGGTGGTCGCCGCGCTTGCCGCGAGGACCGGTGCCGAAGTCATCGGCATCACCCTGCAGCTGTACGATTACGGCGCCGCTACGGGGCGCAAGGGCGCCTGCTGCGCCGGCGATGACATCCGCGATGCACGCGAGGTCGCCGAACGGCTGGGCATCGCGCATTACGTCCACGACCACGAGGGCGCCTTTCGCGAAGAAGTGGTTGAGACATTCGCCGACGACTACCTCGCCGGACGGACGCCCGTGCCCTGCATCCGCTGCAACATGGGGCCCAAGTTCACCGATCTGCTCGACATGGCGCGTGAACTGGGGGCGGACTGCCTTGCCACCGGGCATTACGTGAAGCGCGTCATGGGGGCCGCCGGCCCCGAATTGCACCGCGCTGCCGATCCGGCGCGCGACCAGTCCTATTTTCTCTATGCCACCACCGACGACCAGCTGGCCTTCCTGCGCTTCCCGCTCGGCGGCATGCCGAAAGCGGAAGTGCGCGAGCTCGCCGAAGGGTCGGGATTGCGCAACGCTGCCAAGCCCGACAGCCAGGATATCTGCTTCGTACCCGATGGCGACTATGCCAAGATCGTGCGCAAGATGCGGCCCGAAGGCGCACAGCCGGGGGCGATCGTCCATGCCGCGACCGGAGAGCAGCTGGGCGAACACAAGGGCGTCATCCACTATACGGTAGGCCAGCGCCGCGGACTCGACATCGGGGGCCAGCCCGAACCGCTGTATGTCGTCGGCATCGACGCCGCGTCCGCGCAGGTCAGGGTCGGGCCCAAGCGCATGCTGGCCGTGACCGCCGCGCAGATCATCGAGACCAACCGCATCGGTCCGCTGCCCGATGTCCCGCTGACCGCCAAGGTGCGCAGCCTCGCCAAACCGGTGCCGGTCACGCTCGAAGGCTCGCTGGGCAATGGGGCCGAAGTTGCGATCCGTTTTGCCGATCCGGAATTCGGCGTCGCGCCCGGCCAGGCGGCCGTCCTCTACGCGGGCGAGAGGGTCGTTGGCGGCGGATGGATCGATTCGACGACCCGGGTCGCCGCCTAGTCGCGCCACTCCTGCAGGACGCAGCCATACCCTTCCCGGTAGGCGGCGGTTTCCGATGCGACCAGCGGGATCGATGCCGTGACGCTCCTGGCCGCCGCGTCATCGCTGAGTGAAACCAGCTCCATCCCTGCCAGCCTGTCCTTGGCGCAATCGTCCAGGCTGCGATCCGCGACGAAACGACACGAGCAGCCGACCCGCGCGGCATAGGCAACCCCTGCCCCGCCGGTCTTGCGCAGCCCTTCGCCCCACGCGAGCCACGCCGCACCGAGCAGCACGGCGACAAGCAGGATCGACCAGAACCAGAGGCGGGTTTTGCGAGTGCGGGTTTTGGCCGTTGCCAAGCGGGATTCCTTCATGCGAGTGACGCACATATGTTCATGCGGCCCACCCCCCTTATCGCGCTTGCGCTCGCCACCTCAAGCCTTGCGTCCTGCGGATCGTCCGGACCGGCGCAGGAACCCCCGCTCAGCGAAGAAGCGCTCGCTGCGGTAAGCAAGCAGCCCGGCGCGCCCACCCGGCCGCTGGCGCGGGCAGCGGACGATCTGTTCACGCGCGAGGGCCTTGGCGAAACCCGCGCGCTGGTGGTTTATCACGGAGGAACCCTGGCGGTTGAGCGCTATGCGCCAGGATATGATGCCGACACGCGTTTCGTCAGCTGGTCCATGGCCAAGACGGTCACCGCGATCATGATCGGCATGCTGGTTGCCGACGGGCAGCTCCGGCTCGATGCGCCCGCGCCCGTGCCCCGGTGGCAGCGCACCGGCGATCCGCGCGCCGAAATCACCCTGCGCCACCTGCTGCAGATGCGCGCCGGGCTCGAACATACCGAGGCCGGCGATCCACCCTATGACAGCAGCGAAGTGCGCATGCTGTTCCTCGACGGGCGCGACGACATGGCCGATTACGCCACCGCGCAGCCGCTCGAGGCCGAACCGGGCGAACGGTTCGAATACTCCTCCAACACCACTGTCATCCTTGCCGATATCGCGGCCCGGGCGCTGACCGGGAGCAGCGATCCCGATATCCGCCGGCAGGCGGTGACCGACTATCTCGCCGCACGGCTGTTCGCACCGCTGGGCATGACCAGCGTGGTGCCCGAATTCGATCGCGCCGGCACGCTGATCGGCGGCAGCCTGATCCATGCCACCGCCCGCGACTGGGCCAAGCTGGGTGAGCTGCTGCGCAACAAGGGGTCCTATCGCGGCGAACAGCTGGTGCCGCGCGCTTGGGTCGAGGAAATGGTCACCCCCAGCCCCAAGAGCCCGCATTACGGGCTGCAGACATGGCTCAACCGGCCGACGGGTGAAGACCAGCACCCGCTGATCCCTGCCCGCGCGCCCGAATCCGCTTTTTCGATGATCGGGCACATGGGCCAGTATGTCTTTGTTTCGCCCGCGCAGAAGCTCACCGTCGTCAGGCTCGGCCATTCCGACGCGCCCGAGCGCCGCGCCATGCTGCAGCAGCTGGCCGATCTCATCGAATTGTACCCCGCCAGCTAGGGCAGCAGGAACCGGCCCTCGACCACGGTCACACAGTCGCCGGACAAGATCGCCTGCTCGCAATCGCGGCGGCAGGTGGCATGGCCGCCGCGATGCGACGCCTGGAACGCGGTGAAGCTGTCGCGTCCCAGCCGTTCGGTCCAGAAATAGGTCAGCGCGGCATGGGCGGAGCCGGTGAAACTGTCTTCGTCCACCCCGCTTCCCGGTACGAACACGCGGCTGACGACATCGCTGTCCGAACCGCGCGCAGTGCAGATGAACTGGTCGCTGCCCAGCGCGCCCAGGCCGCGCAGGTCGGGATCGAGTGCGCGCACCTGCGCTTCGCTGTCGAACAGATAGATGCCGTAGCCATCCTCGTTCAGCCACACTTCGGCCGGTTCGGAGCCGAGCAACGCCGCCGCTTCGGGCCATGATCCCGGCGCACTGCGGATAAGCGGCAGCGCCAGTTCGTATCCCGTGCCGGTGCGCGCGACTTCGAGAAGCCCGGCCCTGCGCGTACGAAAGGTGACCCTGTCGCCTCCATCGCGGGTTAGCAGCACATGTCCGCTCGCCAGCGTGGCGTGGCCGCACAGGCGGATTTCCTCGGCCGGGGTGAACCAGCGCAGCTCCCACTCGGCCGCGCCACTCTCGTCGCGGACGAGGAAAGCGGTCTCGGCGAAATTGTTCTCTTCGGCTATCGCCAGCAATTCGGCATCGTCGGGCCAGCGCTCGAGCGGCATCACCGCAGCCTGGTTGCCCGTGAACGGCCGGTCGGCGAATGCGTCGACATGCCAATAGGGTATCGTGCGGCTCATGCGTCTTTCTCCAGCTTGGCGAATTCATTGTCTTCGACCAGCGGGTTGTCGGGCTCGTCGACATGGCCTTCGGGGTCGATGTGGATCAGCAATTCGGTTCCGGGAAACTGTTCGAGCAGGTCGGCCTCGACCCGGTCGATGATCGCATGCGCGGCCGCAATGGTCAGCGCCGGGGGCAGATCCACATGGAACTGGACGAAGTCGCGGTTCCCGCTGGTGCGCGTCCGCAGGTCGTGGAGATTGGACAGTTCGGGATGGCGCGCCGCAGCTTCGACGAAGGCCTGGCGCTTTTCGTCGGGCCATTCGCGGTCCATCAGATCGTCGACCGCATCGCTCGCCCCGCGCCATGCGCCCCATGCCAGCCAGCCGGCAATGGCCAGGCCGAACAGCGGATCGGCGATCCCGAAACCCGCATATTGGTCGAGCACCAACGCGGCGATCACGGCAAGNTTGAGCAGCAGGTCGGACTTGTAATGCAGGTGATCGGTCTGGATCGCGAGGCTGCGCGTCCGGTTCATCACGAANCGCTGCCAGGAAAGCAGCGCGAAAGTGAGCGCGATGGCGATCAGCGATACCGCGATGCCTTCCTGCGCCGCAGCGGTGGGCCCGCCCGCCGCCAGCTGCATGATCGCGCGCACCGCAATGCCGAATGCCGAAAGCGCGATCAGCATCACTTGGAAGATCGCCGCGAGCGCCTCGGCCTTGCCATGGCCGAAGCGGTGATCCTCGTCGGCAGGCATCGACGCGATCCAGACGCCGGTCAGCGTGGCAAGGCTGGCCACGAGATCGAGCGCCGAATCGGCCAGGCTGCCGAGCATGGCAGTGGACCCGGTCCGCCAGCTAGCCCAGGTCTTGAGCGCGACCAGTATCAGCGCGACCGAGATCGACGCGACGGCAGCGGACCGCGCGAGCAGGGCGCGATCGGTCGTCATGGGTACAGAAGCGTGTCGGACCACGCCTCTTCCGCAGCATCGCGGACGAACAGCCGGCGATCATGCAGCCGGTACTGGCGATCCTGCCAGAACTCGATCCGCCGCGGGCTGAGCCGGAAACCCGTCCAGTGCGGCGGGCGCGGAATGTCACCTTCGGGATAGCGTTCCTCGAGCGCCGTTACCCGGTCGAGATAGACCTGCCGGTCGGGCAGCGCGCGCGACTGGTCGCTGGCTGCCGAGCCGATCTGGGAGACGCGCGGCCGCGAATGGAAATAGGCGTCGGCTTCGGCGCTGCTCACTTCCTCCAGCGGGCCTTCGATGCGGATCTGGCGGCGCAGGCTCTTCCAGTGAAACAGCAGCGCCGCACGCATATTGGCGCGGATCTGTTCGCCCTTGCGGCTTTCGGCATTGGTATAGAACACGAAACCGTCCGGGCCGTGGCCCTTCAGCAGCACCATGCGGACCGAGGGCAGCCCGTCTTCCGACGCGGTTGCGAGCGCCATCGCATTGGGATCGTTGGGTTCGCTTTCCTTCGCTTCGGCGTACCACACTTCGAAGAGCATGAAGGGATCGCTTTGCGGGATGGCGCTTTCGTCGGACTGCATGCGGGCTTTCCTAGGGGGTGGGAGACTTGGAACACATGGAACACGGTTCTGGAGCAAAATTCTGCGCGGGCCGTTGGCGCTTCGAGAGCGGTACAGACAGGAGAATTGCGGTATCCATGATCGATCCCCTATCCCCGATCCCAGCCGTAGGAAACCGCGCGTGCTTGCGCGGTGCCGCTGTAGTGCCTAGCTGATACGCCAAATGGCCACGAACTCTTCAGATCCCTATGCCACGCTCGGCGTCAGCCGCAATGCGTCCGAGAAAGACATCAAGAGCGCTTATCGCACGCTGGCGAAGGAGTTGCACCCAGACCGCAACAAGGACAATCCGCAAGCGTCCGAACGCTTCAGCAAGGTCACCAATGCCTATGACCTGCTGTCCGACAAGGACAAGCGGGCGCAGTTCGACCGCGGCGAAATCGATGCCGATGGCAATCCGGCCAATCCCTTCGNCGGCATGGGCGGCGGCGGGTTCAGGCCCGGCGGCGGCCAACGCGGCTACCGGCCCGAAGACATGCAGGGTTTCGGCACCGAGGACGTCGACCTGGGCGATATCTTCGAAGGATTGTTCGGCGGCCGCGGCCCGCGCGGTGGACCCGGCGGCAGCCCCTTCGGGGCGCAGCAGCGGCGCGCGCCGCAAAAGGGCGCCGATGTCGCATACCGGCTGCGGGTCCCCTTCATCGATGCCGCGACGCTCAAGCCGCAGCGCATCACGTTGGCGGACGGCAAGACGATCGATCTGAAACTGCCCAACGGGGTCGAGGACGGGACGCAGATGCGCCTGAAGGGCAAGGGCGAACAGGGGCCCGGCGGACCGGGCGACGGGCTGGTCACGATCGCGATCGACCCGCACAGTTTCTTCAAGCGCCATGATGACGATGTGCGCTTCGACCTGCCGATCACGCTCGACGAGGCGGTTAACGGCGGCAAGGTCCGCGTCCCGACGGTCGATGGCCCGGTCATGATGACGCTCAAGCCCGGGACCAGCGGCGGCACCGTGCTGCGCCTCAAGGGCAAGGGGTTCACCCGCAAGACCGGCACCCGCGGCGACCAGCTGGTAACGCTCGAAATCCAGCTGCCCGATACGCTCGACGAACTTGCCAAGCGCCTCGATGGATGGAAGGACGAGAGCGATCCGCGGAGCAAGCTCGGGGTGTAGCCCTTGTCGCAAAAGGAAATGCCGGACAGCTGGCGACGCGAAATCCAGTCGCTTTCGCCCGAGAAGCGGCGCGAGGAAGCCCGCGATCTGCGCGGTCGGATCGAACAGCAGGTCGGCCCGGGAACACGCGCCTGGAAAGTCGCCAAGCGTGCGCTGATCGGCACCTATAACGANGGNTTCATCCACGCGGGCAATCTGGCCTATCTGTCGATGCTGGCGATCTTCCCNTTCTTCATTCTCGGCGCGGCGGTGTTTTCCGCCTTCGGCGAGGAAGCCGAACGCGCGGCCACCATCAACGCCGTCCTCTATGCGCTGCCGCCAATGGTCGGCAGCGTCATCGAACCCGTCGCGCGCGACGTGATCGAAGCGCGCAGCGGCTGGCTGCTCTGGGCCGGGGCGGCGGTGGCGCTNTGGACCGTGGGCAGCCTGATCGAAACGATCCGTGACATTCTGCGGCGCGCCTATGGCACGCAGGCGACGCATGCCTTCTGGAAATACCGGCTGCTGTCCGCGGGCGTGATCCTCGCCGCGGTCTTTCTCNTGCTGCTCAGCCTGATCGCGCAATTCCTGATCGGCGCGGCGCAGGAGGTGATCGAGGCCTATTTTCCCCAGCTGGTCGACCGCGTGGTGGCGCTGCGGCTGTCGCGGATCGTGCCGTCGCTCGGCCTGTTTGGCTCGCTCTACCTGATCTTCTATTCGCTGACCCCGTCCAAATACCGGCGCAAGCGGTATCCCAAGTGGCCGGGGGTGCTCCTCACCACGATCTGGTGGATCGCGGTGACCACGATCATGCCNGCNGTGCTGCGCAATTTCTTCGCCTACGACCTGACCTATGGCGGGCTTGCGGGCGTGATGATCGTCCTGTTCTTTTTCTGGCTTGTCGGGCTCGGGGTGGTTATCGGCGCGGAACTGAATGCGGCGCTGGCCGAGACGCCCGAAGAGGAACTCAGCCAGACGGAAGAAACCGACGAAGGCCGCCGCGCCGCCCTGGCGCGCGAAATGGAAGAAGAGGAGCATGCCGCATGAGCGGGTTGATGGCAGGTAAGCGCGGGCTGATCATGGGGCTCGCCAACGACAAGTCGCTGGCATGGGGCATCGCCAGGCAACTGGCGGAGCATGGGGCGGAACTGGCCTTTTCCTACCAGGGCGAAGCGCTCAAGAAGCGCGTCGGCCCGCTGGCGGAACAGGTGGGCAGCGATTTCCTGATCGANTGCGACGTATCGGACATGGATGCGCTCGACACCGCCTTCGATACGCTCAAGTCGCGCTGGGANACNATCGACTTCGTCGTTCACGCGATCGGCTTTTCGGACAAGAGCGAACTGCGCGGGAAATATGTCGACACCAGCCTCGACAACTTCCTGATGACGATGAACATTTCCGCCTATTCGCTGGTCGCGGTGGCCAGGCGCGCACGCGCCATGATGCCCGAGGGCGGTTCGATCCTGACGCTGACCTATTACGGCGCGGAGAAGGTCATTCCGCATTACAACGTGATGGGCGTGGCCAAGGCGGCGCTGGAAACCAGCGTGAAATATCTCGCCAACGACCTCGGCCCGGAAAACATCCGCGTCAATGCGATCAGCGCCGGCCCGGTGAAGACGCTCGCGGCAAGCGGGATCGGCGACTTCCGCTACATCCTCAAATGGAACGAGCTCAATTCGCCGCTGCGGCGCAATATCACCATCGACGATGTCGGCGGCTCGGGCCTCTATCTGCTGTCCGACCTGTCATCGGGCGTGACGGGTGAAACGCACCATGTNGACGGCGGCTACCACGTCGTGGGCATGAAACAGGAAGACGCGCCCGATATCGCGCTCGANTAGCGNACTGCCCTGCGGCTCAGGCCACGTCGGGCCATATCCCGCGCGTGTCGTAAACCGCCTTGCCCAGCCGCTCTTCGGGCGGAATGACCTTGAAGACGTCGTGGTCCACCAGCGGGATCAGTACGTCCGATTCCTCTAGCGCGGTGTCGATATCGACCAGTTCGGCGCCGGTGCCTTCGAATTCGGCTGGCAGGGAGCCGGCATAGGGTTCGACCACCTGAACCCGCGCGCCGAATTCGCGGGCAAGCGATGCGGCGACGAAGCGCGCGGGCGATTCGCGAAAGTCGTCGATATTGGCCTTGAAGGCGAGCCCGAGGCAGGCAATCTTCGCGTCCGGATGGNCCGCGGCCAGTGCCCGCGCGCGGGCCAGGACGTGGTGCATCTTGGCGTCGTTGGTATCGCGGGCCTGNCGGATGATCTTGGCCTCGTCGGGCGCGCCATGGACGATGAACCAGGGATCGACCGCGATGCAGTGCCCGCCCACGCCCGGTCCGGGGGTCAGGATATTCACACGCGGATGCCGATTGGCNAGGCGGATGACCTCCCACACGTCGAGCCCCTGACGGTCGGCGATCATCGAAAGCTCGTTCGCGAAGGCTATGTTGACGTCGCGAAAGGCGTTTTCGACCAGCTTGGTCATTTCGGCGCTGCGCGCATCGGTGGTGACGCATTCGCCCTTCACGAAGCGTTTGTAGAACGCCAGCGCCTTGCGCGCGCACCGCGGAGTGATTCCGCCGATCGAACGGTCGTTATGCGTCAGTTCTTCGAGGATCCGGCCGGGCAGCACGCGTTCGGGGCAATAAGCGATGCCAACGTCGGGCAGCCCCTCGGTCAGCCCGGGTAGTGCAAGATCGGGACGCCGCGCGGCGATGGCATCGCGCATGGCCTCCGTGGTGCCGACCGGCGAAGTCGATTCGAGGATGACCGTATCGCCTTTTCTTAGGACGGCAGCAACCTGCTCTGCCGCGGCCATGACATAGGAGGTATCGGGGGTGTGGTTGCCATCCTTGGCGAACGGCGTGGGTACCGCGATGACGAAGACATCCGCGGGCGCAACTTCGGTTGAGGCCTTGAGCAGGCCGCGCTGCACGACCGCCTGGACCAGCCCGTCGAGATCGACCTCCTCGATATGGATCTCGCCGCGATTGATAGTGTCGACCACGGTCTGCGTCACATCGACGCCGTGCACCGGACAGCCGGCGCGAGCGATGATCGCCGCCGTGGGCAAGCCGATATAGCCGAGACCGATGACGCACACATCGGGCTTTGTATCACCACGCATGAAACTGTTTCCCTGAACCTTTGGCGGGTTGTGGTAGCGCGTGTCGGTAAATTTAACAGTAACGCCGGTCAGCTGGCTGCGAGCAGATCGGCGATCCGTTCGGCGGCANGCCCGTCGCCGAACGGGTTGTGCGCCTGCGCCATCGCCGCATAGGCAGCCGGGTCGTCGAGCAGACGATTGGTTTCGCGCACTATCCTGTCGGCATCGGTTCCGACCAGCCGAGCGGTTCCGGCGGCGATACCTTCGGGCCGTTCGGTGGTTTCGCGCATCACCAGCACCGGCTTGCCCAGCGCGGGCGCCTCTTCCTGTACGCCGCCGCTGTCGGTGAGCATCAGGTGGCTGATATCGAGCAGCCGCGCGAACTGCGGGTAATCAAGCGGCTCGAGCAGCGCNACNTTGTNNAGCCCGGCCAGTTCGGNCTTCATCACCGCGCGCACCTGAGGGTTGAGATGGACGGGGAAAATAACCGCAACGTCCTGCCGAGAGGCGATCGACTTAACCGCTTTGGCGATTGCTTGCATGCCCTCGCCGAAATTTTCACGCCGGTGGCTGGTGACCCCAATGATCCGCCGCCCCGCGAAGCGGTCTTCCAGCGCGCGCAGCCCATCCGCCAGCGCGGGCCTGTGGTCGACGCGCGCGGTGACCCATTGCAAGGCATCGACAACCGTGTTGCCCGTCACGTGGACGGTCGCCGGATCGACGTTTTCACGCAGCAATGCATCCCGGGCGGTCGTGGTCGGCGCGCAGTGCAGTGCGGCAAAACTGCCGACAACGCGGCGGTTCACTTCCTCGGGCCAGGGATGGTGGATGTCGCCGCTGCGCAGGCCCGCTTCTACATGGCACACGGGTATCTTGCGATAATAGGCGGCAATCGCCCCCGCCATCACGGTGGTGGTATCGCCCTGGACGACGACCCAGTCGGGCTGTTCGAGATCGAGCACCTTGCCGATTTCCACCAGCGCCCGCGCCGTGAGAGCATCGAGCGTTTGTCCGGGGGTCATCAAGTCGAGATCGTGGTCGGGAACGATGCCCGCGATATCGAGCACCTGATCGAGCATCTCGCGGTGCTGCGCTGATATGCACACGCGGCCAATAAACCGGTCATCCCGCGCCAGCCGGTGAACCAGCGGGAACAGCTTTATAGCTTCGGGACGCGTCCCGAACACGGTGAGGATCTTGCGCGGCGCGGCCATTGCACTGCCCTAGCCGCAAATGGTTAACCGCGGATAGACTACTCCGGATCGGCCCCGGCTTCCGGCTGCGGAAGCGCGTCTTCCCCGTCGGTTTCGGCAGCGCGCTCGCGCTCGAGCCGTTCCATATATTCGCGCTCGATCATTTCGACGCGTTCCTGTTCGGCGGCTGCGTCTTCATCGATCGTGGCGAGGCGCTTGGCGCGTTCTGCAGCGATGATCTCGCCAAAGCGGACGCCCGCGTCATTCGCCTTGTCGGCATAGGCCGCATTGATCATTTCCTGCGTGCAGCCGGTAAAGCCGCCGGCACCCGTGGGCGAACAGGACATGATCCCGAAGTCGCCTGCCATTTCGAATCGCTCCACGCGCTCTGCCCAGGAAGTGTTCGCCGGGCTTTGCGAGAAGCGCAGGGTTTCGGGGATCCGGTAGCGGTCGTTTTCAGCCTTGCGCGCGCAGACGACGATCTGGTCGGCGGTCGACTGCGGGCATTCGTCATCGCCGTAGACGATCACCATGTTGTAACTGTCGTCGCCCGTGTCCACCGCGTCCTGCGCATGGGCGGCGGCAGGCAGGGCAAGCGCAAGACCGGCGATGGCTATAAGCGATTTCGACATGGGTATCCTCTCGGGCGTTTGCAGGCGAAGCAACAAGACGCTTCGGGCAGTGAACTGGTCATGAAGCGCGAAAGCGGGGGTCCCGGTTCCCGTCAGACACGTTCGGAAACACGGATCGCAGCGCGGCAGCCGAGCCGGATGAGGCCCGACAGCAGCGGGTAGGCAGGCGCACGTTCCGCACCGGCGGCAAGCGCCGCATCGCGATGCTCGCGCTCGTCCTCGCGAAATTCCTCGATCATCGCCGCGAGTTCGGGGTCCTCACCGGTCTCCTGCAACCGGTCGAGCTGGCGCGAATAGTGATCGTCGATTTCGGTTTCGACCGCCGCGGTGCAGGCCATCGCGGCTTCGGGGCCGATCAGCGCCGTAACTGCGCCCAGTGCGAACCCTGCCTTGTCCCAGAACGGCTGCAGCGCGGTCGGGCGGACCCCGCGGCGCGCCATCAATGCATCGAACTGCGCGCGGTGGCCCGCTTCCTGCTCTGCCATGCCGGCGATTTCAGCCGAATCGGGGCCGCGATCACCCATCACCGCCAGCTGGCCGGCGTAGATCCGCGTGGCGCCGAATTCACCCGCCTGGTCGACGCGGATCATGCGAGCGATATGGTCGGGCACCTTGGTCATGCGTTGCGATCCTTCACCATCAGGACAAAAATTGCCAGTGCTGCCGCGCTCGACACGAGGAAATTATAGCCCGCCAGGCTAATCCCCGCGAGCGTCCAGGCGGGCTCGTCACACCGCACCAGCGGCGTGTTCATGATGTCCTCAAGCGCATTGCCGCTGCCGCCTCCGGCGATGACCGCGCAGGAGGTGACCCCCGGCCACCAACCGTATTCGACGCCTGCGTGGAACAGGCCGATGGCGCCCGACAGCGCGATCGCGAGCGCCGCAAGCCAGATCCACAGCCGCCGCGGCGTCACGGTGTAGGCAAGCAGAGCCAGTCCGACCGCAGCGAAATGCGGCCAGCGCTGCCACCAGCACATCTCGCAGGGGTACAGGCCGAAACCGTATTCCGAGAGATACGCCCCGCCCAGCAGCGCTGCCGGTACGGCAAGCGCGAGCAGGCGGGCGAGACGGGCGTGCTGCGTCAGGAACATGCTGCGCGGCCTAGCCTATTTCGCGCGCGCGGCAATGTTCATCGGGCTCGTGCGGCGCAGCGTCTGCAGCGCGTAATGCAGCTGGAAATCTTCGATCCCCTGCTCTTCCAGTTCCTCGGCGGTCTGCTGGAACCGCGGATCGTCGCGCGCATCTTTCTCCACCGCGTCGTCCTCGATGCCGATCTCGTTGATGAGATGGCCGCGCAGATCCGATTCGCGCATCTGGAAGCGCGCGCGCTTGGCCAGATCGGGATCGGACAGCTGCGGGACGGTNATGTCGGGGTCGATCCCGCCTTCCTGGACCGAATGGCCCGAAGGCGTGAAATAGCGCGCCGTNGTCAGCTTGAGTGCCGCATCGCGGCCGAGCGGCAGCAGCGACTGCACGCTGCCCTTGCCGAAGCTGCGCTCGCCCATCACCACGGCGCGGCGATGGTCCTGCAGGGCACCGGCGACGATTTCCGAAGCCGACGCCGAGCCAGCATCGATCAGCACGACCATCGGCAGGCCGCCGGCGATGTCGCCGCGGAATACGGTTTCGGCGTCATAGGCGATGTTCTCGCCGCGGGCGCGGCCACGCTGCGAGACGATGCGGCCTTCGGTGAGGAAGAGATCGGACAGCGCGACCGCTTCGTCGAGCGAGCCGCCGGGGTTGGAGCGCAGATCAAGCACCAGACCGTCGATCCGGCCGGTGGCTTCCGCTTTCATTTCTTCCCACGCTGTAAAGACATCGCTGCCGACATCGCGGGAAAATTCATTGACCATTATATGGCCGATATTGCCCTCATGCAGTTCCCAGGTGACCGGTTCGAGTTCGATCACGCCGCGCTTCACAGAAAGATCGAAGGGTTCGTCGCGGCCCGGACGGAAGATGGTGAGCTGGATCGAGGTACCCTCGCGGCCGCGCATCTGCGCGACCGATTCGTCGAGCTCCTGCCCCACGATCAGCCGGCCATCGAGATGGGTGATGAAATCGCCGGCCTTGATCCCCGCGATATCGGCCGGGCTGCCGCGGAACGGCGAGATCACCTTCACCGCGCCGTCTTCCGCCACGACGGAGAGGCCCAGGCCCGAATAATTGCCGTCGATCATCGTTTCGAGCCGCTGCAAATCGCTGCCGTCGAGATAGCCCGAATGCGGATCGAGCGCGGCCAGCATGCCATCGATCATGCCGCGCATCAGCGTTTCATCGTCGACCGGGTCGACATAGCTCGCCTTGATCCGCTGGTAGACCCCGAGGACCTTCGAGAATTCGGCCCCCGCGCGGCCATCGACCTGCGCCATGCTGGCTGTGGTCGCGGGAATCAGCGCGACGGCGGTCACGAGTGCGGCCGAACGGGCGAGAGCGGCGAATTTCATGGGCGAGAGGACTCCTTTGCGCAGGCCAATCTATCGCCTGTGCGCGCTTAATGCCAGATGAGCAGCATTACGAAGTACGCGCGAGCCGGTTTCGACCAGCGCCTAGCGCAGGTAATCGAGCGGGTTCACCGGTTCGCCATCCTGCCGCAGTTCCAGCGCCACTTCGCCGCCGTGCTGCGGGGCAAGGCCGAGCGGGGACCCCGCGTCGACCGCCTGGCCGACTGCCACATCGAGCGACGCCAACCCGGTCACCAAGCTAGTCCAGCCATTGGCATGTTCGACGATCGCAATACGACCGAAGCCGCGATAGGGCCCGGCGAAGATCACGCGCCCCGCACCCGGCGCGACCACCTGTCCGCTGCCGCGCGCGTCGAGTGCGATCCCCGCCTGGCGCTGGCCGCTGGCCCCCGCTTCGCCGAAGCCCGCGCTGATCCTGCCCGCCACGGGCAGCTGGTATTGCTGCGGCGGCTGGGTGGCGCTGGGCTGGGGGCGCGGCGTCGCGGAGATGGTCGCCGCAGCGGGGTTTGCCGGCCGCGCCACCGGTCCGGGCAGCAACGCAAGCCGTTTGCGCAGCGATCCGGCGGATTCGAGGCGGGCAACCAGCTGGTCGAGATCGATCGCCTGTTCGGCGAGGACCAGCGCGCGCTGCGCTTCGCGATCGGCGCCGCCGGCAGCCTGCCGTGCCTTGAGCCGTTCCTGCGCCGCCAACGCCACCAATTGCTTGCGCCGCTGCAGCAATGTGGCTTCGCTGTCGCGGCGATCGCTTACCGCCGCGCGCGCCTCCGCCTCGAGCGCGCGGGCCCGGTCGAGTTGGCTGCGCAGCGCCGCGGTCCGCTCGCGCACGACCGGGATCGTGCTGTCGAGCACGGCGCGCGTATAGACCAGGTCGCGCAGCGACCCGGGCTGGAGCGCCGAAAGGGATAGCGGCCTGCGCGTCATCGATTGCAGCGCGCCGGCCAGATGCGCCAGGGGCGCACGGCGGGCAGCCAGTTCGCGGTCCAGCTTGCGGCGTTTGCTGTTGGCGAGTTGCAGGCGCGCTTCGGCGGCGGCGATACCGGCTTCGGCCTGCTGGACGCGCGCCGCCAGGGCGGCAGCGGCGCTGCGCGCCTTCTGCGCGGTTTCGCGCGACCGCGAGG
>FUFK010037461.1_pt1 | contig 98844 bp, 79 predicted proteins | sample 1021851 | NCBI WGS metagenome assembly FUFK01 (sample SAMEA51879418, study PRJEB19060) | metagenome
AAGAGATTTGGCTACCGTAAGAGGGGAGGATAGAAATGAAACGAGCTCGACCGCTTTACCCCTCACAATCCTCATTCTAGGATTTTCATCATTCAATAAAAGAAATAATGAAATGATGGCCAGAAATAAAAATAATAGATGATCTTTATTTCTAACAATGGCAAGATAAACTGCGTACATTTTACATTGCTAAAGGAGTACAGCTTCATATTTCTTAAGGTTCTCCAAAACCATGCCTGTACCTTTAACAACAGACAAAAGAGGATCCTCAGAAACATTTACGGGCACGTTTGTTCTCTCCCTTATTATCTGATCTATGCCCTTCAATAAACTGCCTCCACCAGCTAGTATGATACCACGTTCAAGTATATCTGCAGCAAGTTCGGGCGGAGTCTGTTCGAGACACCTTTTAACCGCTTCCACAATCTGATTAACTGGATCTTTCAAGGCAAGACGAACTTCGTCGGAGGATACTTCAATTGTTTTTGGAATACCAGAAACTAAATCTCTTCCTTTAACAGCTATATCTGCCGATTTCATTTTCATTGCAGATCCAACAGTTTTTTTTATTTTTTCGCTCATACCAAGCCCAATTTCTAACTTGTGTTCATTTCGGAACCACTGCAAAACGGCTTCATCCATTTCGTCTCCAGCTATCCTTATAGTTTCTTTCGTTACCACTCCGTTCAAAGATATTACGGCAATTTCAGTAGTTCCGCCTCCAATATCAACTATGATATTGCCAATTGGCTTACTTATATCTAGACCTATTCCTATGGCTGCTGCAACAGGTTCCTCGATGAGATAAACTTCTCGGGCATTTGCTCTTTCCCCTGAATCTTTTACAGCTCTTCTCTCAACTTCTGTAACTCCTGAGGGTACACATATCACCATACGAGGTCTTGCTAATCTATTAAGATTTATTTTCCTTATGAAACCCTGTAGCATCCCATCAGTCATTTTAAAGTCGGCAATAACGCCATCTTGAAGCGGCCTAATTGTTTCAAGCTCCCTATGTGTTTTTCCCAACATTGCTTTAGCTTCATCCCCAACAGCAACAATAGTGTCGTCATGGACGTTTCTGGTTACTATCGATGGCTCATTAACAACAATCCCTCGACCATTTAACCATATCAAGGTGTTGGCTGTACCAAGGTCAATGGCCACATCACCTGAGATCCAGTTCAAAACATTTGGAAATGAAATAGTTGACATAATTAAATAGGAATATTTAATAAATTAAATTTACATTAAAATATACGCTCAATAAATTTTATATATAACCAACCATTTACTGTTTTTGCCTTTTAGCCTCTTCTAAACCAATTTTACTCAATCCATCTGCTCTTTTATTTCTCTCTCTACCAATATGTCTTATGTCCCATTTCGGTATTTTTTTTAGTTTATTTGATGCGGTCATGTATAACTCTTTCATTCTTACATTTTTAACTTTATAAATTCCATTTATCTGCCTAACAATTAATTCGCTATCTGCATAAATAACAATGTTTTTTATATTTTTTGAAAGTGCCACATTAAGTCCTTTGATGAGGGCGAGATACTCTGCCTCATTATTAGTTTTATTATATAATGGTTCGGCAAAATACATAATTTCCACACCTTTGCTATATAAAACTCCCCCAATACCTGCTGTATTTGTTTTCAAATCTGATGCACCATCAACAAAAAGCTCTGCATCGTCAAGAGACTCACTAATTTTCAATGATGCACTCCTACCATCCATAGCACCAGCGCTCGGAGTAGAACTTGATTCCAAAATTTTGGTTAACACTTCACGATCAGATTCACTTAAATAATCGCATTCAGAAGCATTCCTAATTGCTTCAATTTGCTTTGATGAAAGTTTAAGCACTCTTATTACCCAGATGTGGATTACTTCCAATTTGGCTAGGGCACTCCTCCCAATAATAGCACCAGTTACAAAGTAGGGATGGTTTGGGTTGAAAAACTGATCCTGTCTTGATCTTCCTCCTAATTTTATCAATGACATTAACAAACGTTTTTTCTACTAAACTTAATGAATCTGAATTCATATTGGATCTCACGATTATTTTATTTTTTTTTTGCTGAAGAAAATGCCAAATAAGCTCCACAGAACCGACTTTGTTTTCTGTTCTTTGAAGACCCACTTGGTAAATACCTAACTGTAAGTTTGTTGCTGCCTCTTTTTGGCTTATTACACGCTTACCAGTTTTATAATCATGGATTTTCCAGTTACCATTATTATCATAGTCTAATCTATCTATTACTCCCTTGATGCGATAATTATCATCGCCTTTTAGAACAAAATCTAACTGATACTCAGTTGCGNATATNNTTTGATTAAAGGGNTGATTCATTTGAAAATAGTTTGANATNCATTTCTCNCCNATTCTAAAATAAAAGCCTGNAAACTTTTTCCATTTGGGAAGGTTTTTATTTTCTCTATCNATTGGCAGTATTTGCTTNTTTACTATTGCAACTCGATTGTGCCAGNGCTNATCCCACANNCTACTNTAGTAGGTAATTAAGTTATCATAACTAACAATGCCCTCTACTAGTCTTTGATTATGTAAATATTCTAAGGTCTTATGGACGAGCTTCCCCATAAACACCTCAATACTCTCATCCCTTTTTTTTATCCTATCTATGTATTTATATTTGAATTGAGCTGGGCATTTCATGTATGCCTGAATTCCGGAATATGAAAAATACTTTAATTTCACAATCCTAAACCTATTGATGGATTATCCAACCGGAAATCGCCAAAACCATTTTGGTCTCTAAAAATAAATTCTTTGTTAATGCCAAAGTAACTCCAAATTATATATGTTGATGAATTGCTCATTGATGGGTTAGTTCTTCGTATTTCATCTGGTGGACCGAACATGATGTAAACCATGCCCATATCGGTTTCCCAACCTGGCTGCCAACTACTGAAGTGCTCATTCACATAGTCCACGCGCTCATAGTATTCTTCCATCAGCTCGTTAAATTCTGTGTTTGGTGTTGGATCACGATCCTTCCAAAAAGAGTACAAAAGATCCTCTTTCCTATCCTTTTTAGCTTCTTTCAATGCTTTTCGCTCATCATTTGATAAAATATATTTCATTTGCTTGATAGCAGAATCAGTATTCCTTATGAAGTTTGAGGATCCTGTTTTGTATCTAGTAAAGCTAATTTTCACCTCATCTTCTTCCTTGCCTTGTATGAGCTCTATTCTAAAGTCATTTTTTGATGCCATGAATTTTGTTGAAGGTATAAAAATTGTTTCGCTGAAATAACCTAAAAATCCATCACCCGCAAATTTTTGTATAAGTGAATCTGAAACTACATTATTAGTGATGTATATATTCACCTGGTATTTACTTTTATCAACGAACCCTGATATATTTAAATCAACACCTGCCCCTATTTCACGCACCCTAAAACCCTTGTTTGGAATTTTGTCATTTGCAAAACCCCAATTACCACTCAAATCTAGCAAAAAATTAGGCTTTATTAGTTTTGGTGGATCATCCATACCATCAAGAATTATTTTCTTTTTGATTGTGCCTGTTTTCCTTGTGTCTAAATCCTGTAACTGTCCCGTAATTGAATATCCTTCATTTATTTTCACTCTAAATGTTGTAAAATGCTTTCTATTTTTTAAGGTAGATCGCGTGTCTGAATATGAATTCAGTCGAATTGAGTCTGTCCAGACCATGTAATCAACCTCATCACCACCATTATTTTTAATCCCTAGAGACGCCTGATATTTTGCTAAAAAGGATTCACCATTTTTGATAAATTGTACAGAGTTGTAAGGTATTTCAATAAATGTAACTATTTTCAAAGAATCCTTTGAAATAGCATCAATAAATGGCTCTACAACAAATTTTTCTACATTTAGTTTTGAAGCACGCCTTTTCGACATTTGTGCCTGAACGGAGCAATCAAAAATAAAAACATATAAGAGAAACAAAGTTATAATATTATTCAAAGATCTCTTCTCCATCTAAAATTTATAAGGCCATTGGCTGTACCAAGCCAAGCATTTTTTTCATCGATTACCATATCATTAACCTGCCCAATGAATGAAAAAGGGTAATCCTTGACCATGCCGGTGGTTTTATTGATTCTTACTAAGCCATCTTCCAAACCCAAAAATATGAATTTATCATTAACAGTCATAGAGTACACATCTTTGTTACTGTACAATCCAGACCTAAATAATATAACCCACTCTTTACTTTCTAGATCAAAAGTCACTACACCTTTGTCGCTAACAATGTAAACAATATTTTTGAATTTTTTGATGGAGCTAACATTGTATAAATTATCAGGAAATGTTTTCCTGCCAATTGAGTTGATATTTAAAACTTGTGGATTATTTATATAAAAAATAAATATCCCTCTGGAAGTTCCAAGCCATAGTTGGTCGTCAATTTTTTCTATATCAAATATCGGGAACCCAACAAAAATATCTTCAATCCCTAGTGGATCTGAGCTCAACGTAGCTCGTTCTATCCTGCCAAAACCATCTGAAGTCGCTACCCACAGATGAGTTTCATCCGCCTCTAAATCGTACACAAGACCACTTGGGACCCCTTTTAATTCTCCTAATGTTCTCCAAAAGTTCTCTTTAAGGTTGTAATACAAAATACTTTTCTCTCCCCCTGCCCACAGCTCATTTTCTAAATACTTTAAGGAATAAACCGAAGTGGGCTGCATATTGATAGTTTCTTCGAATGCATATAACTCTGTAGACATATCTCGTATATTCATTTTTGAGATACCTTTGGATAAAATATAATTTTTGCTACCGATCCACATGGTATCATCATACAATGTCAAAGATGAAATGTCATCATTTGCTATTGGTGAATGTAAAGGAGTGAGGGTTTGCATAATGCTGGTACCAAAAAATATGGTCCCGTTGTCTGAGCCGAAGTAGATATTCTTATGATTGCCGATGAATCCCGTAGAAATCAGTGACACCCTGCCAATAGCGTCTACAAGCTGGGCACCATTATAAACCCAGCTTTCTAAAAAATGGTAATTATTGAGTATTTCCCTTAACTGAATTTGACCGACATAAGGGCCACTACTCCACTGTATTTTTGGCTCATCGGGCTTCGAAAAAATACCTACAAGGGTACCAGAACTATTGTCTAACTTTACAAAAGATGACCTTGCCTGCAACCAAATAAAACTTTCTGTGGATCCAATACGGCTTACAACATCAAATCTTGAAAGACCAAGACCTGATAGGCTTATTGGATACCAATCTCCCTCTCTCGAAAAGGAGTACTGTACATATTCAGGTGTTGCTGCCCACAAAAGCCCAGTTTTTTTATCAAAGTGCACGGCATTTATCTCATTTTTTTTTAAACCTTGAGCTACCGTCAATGGATAATCAAAATTATTACTAAATAAATTGAATCGCTTTATCCCTCCTCTTGAGGTGCCGAAATAAGCATAATTATAACCTTCAGCTATCGACAAAACTGAACCGGCGCTTTTGTAGAGTACCCAATCGAATGGCCTGAACCTAGAATCTGGTTGTCCATGTGATTCAGAGATGAGGTTCAATAATGTTATTAGACTTATTAACTTAATTCGCATAGGATTGATTTTTAATTATGGGGTGCCGTAATTTTGTACGCGGGCGGATACTAGCCTTTAAATGTATTTTTTTTTTAAGATTCTATGATCTTACTAGTGCGGTTAGCAAAAGCTATTTGGCCCTTCTATTTTTTCTATTATGCCCCTTACTATTCCCCCTTTTTTTTGTGTTAACTCGGTTTTTATTGGTAGGTCGTGCACTACCAGACCTAATTTTCCATATATGCCCATGATCTAAAAATATGAGAACTGACGCAAAATATTTTATATTAATATCAGATGGGGCGGTTAGGATTATGGTAGTTCCAAGATTTCTGTTCATTTTAATTATTTTTGCTCTGAACTCTTTCTCCATTTTACTGTTAAAATAAGTCCCATAATCATCAATTAGGAGGACTCTGGGATCCGCCTCTATGGCCAAAACCATACTCAGCCAATTTGCTTCAGCATCTGAAATGTTTTTAATAGTCCTGTGCAATAAATTTTTAAAACTACCATCATTGAAGTATCTGTTTGCTATAACTTTCTTCTCTTTACCAAATTTATCAGCTATGTAGGCCGATACTGTTTTTTTTGGTGATTGTTTTCTAAGGTCTCCAACGTAAAATAAATCGTCTTTGGGAATGATTTTACCATACCAATTTTTCTCATATGGATTATTTTCATAGAGGATGGTACCTGATGATTGCTTTTCTAGTCCACCAAGCAAATTAAGAAGAGTGGTCTTACCACTTCCGACAGTGCCGATCACACCATAAATAGTACCGGGATGGATCTCTAATTTCTTAAGGTTTAGAGCGTTATAGCTCCCGTATTTCTTTTCGAGTCCATTGACTTTAAAAATTAGTCTTTTCGATTGTTTCATCTTCAATCCTTTCTAAAATAACTATTTTTGCAAAAGAATGAAAGAATCAGGTAGTTTATATTATTGTATTGTCTCTAACCATCTTTCTGCATCTATCGCAGCCATGCATCCTGAGCCAGCAGCTGTCACAGCCTGCCTGTATATTTTATCCTGTACGTCTCCACAAGCGAAAACACCTTTTACATTTGTGTAGGTCGAGCCTGGTTCTGTTATGATGTATCCGCTTTCATCAAGATTGATGCTACCCTTAAATAAATCAGTATTGGGAACATGACCTATGGCCATAAAAATACCATCACAGGTTTCCTCCCTAACTTGCCCTGTCACAGTGTCAGTAATTACCGCTGAGCGTACACCATCTGATTTTGATCCAATAATATCTGTTACAACAGTATTAAATAGCACAGAGATTTTTGGATTTGATACCGCTCTATCAATCATTATCTTGGACGCACGAAACTTATCTCGCCTATGCACTATAACAACTTCTGAGGCAAATTTCGTTAAAAATGTAGCCTCCTCCATCGCTGAATCACCTCCACCAACAACAAGAACTTTCTTATCCTTATAAAAGAATCCATCGCATGTTGCACATGCTGATACGCCATGGCCCATGAGATCAGATTCCGCCTCCAGACCCAACAATCTTGCTGATGCACCTGTAGAAATTATTATGGAATCTGATTTATACTCCTCATTTTGCACCCAGACAGAAAATGGTTTTTTAGATAATTCTACCCGGTCAACTGTTTTAAATAAACATTCAGCGCCAAATCTTTCTGCCTGTTTTCTAAAGTCGTCCATCATCTCAGGTCCCATGACACCTTTCGGGAAGCCAGGGTAATTTTCCACATCTGTTGTTATCGTTAATTGGCCTCCAGGTTGAGACCCCTCAAAAACAATTGGCTCAAGGTTGGCTCGGGCTGAGTAAATAGCTGCTGTCAAACCAGCGGGGCCTGAACCGACAATTATTACCTTTCTTTTCATTTTTTTAATTTTTAAACAACTTTGTCCAAAACATCGGTAATGTTTTCTTTAGGTACAGCACCTACTATTTGATTAACTACCTCACCACCTTTCATTACAAGGAGTGTGGGTATACTTCGAATACCATATTTCATTGCAATATTTTGGTTTTTATCAACATCAACTTTCCCAACTTTGACTTTGCCGCTATACTCTCCTGCTATCTCGTCAATTATAGGCGCGATAGCCTTACATGGCCCACACCACGCAGCCCAGAAGTCAATTAAAACCGGCAAATCTGATTGGGCAGCATCTGCATCAAAATTATCATCTGTGAATTCGTTTACATTATTAGACATAGTTTTTAATACTCCAAAAAGTTAACATTATAATGATTATAAATTAGCCTAAGTAGTTCAGCTGTAGGTAATAAAATATTAGAATTTTTAAGCATAAATAATTTTATTTTATTGCCAAATTAACATCAAAAAAGTATTTGCTTTCATTGGTCATTATTTTGCCTATCATGATAGGCTGGCCATTAAAATTTTCTCCTTTAAATGATGTTGTGATGTGAAACCATTTATATACAAAAGTTTTAGAGGCTTTTAAGCTATAACTTTTTTGAGAACTAAATTCATAATCTAAAAAGAGACCTTCCTCGCTAATCGCTGTAAAAAAGCGTTTACCGTAACTGGTAACTTTGAGGGTGATGTTAAAATATCTATTTAAAAATGTTATCTCATTATCTACTACGTTTTTCGATAAAAATTGAAAATTTGAAAAATCATTTGTGCGATGCGTGGAAATATGAGAAGCTAATTTTAATCTTCTAGCATAAGGCTCTAGCTGAAAATGAATGATAAAGCCAGACAATCTCACATTACCGATGTTTAGTGGGTAAGTTGTTTTACTACCTACAAGTGGAATGTGATTTCTTTTATCGTTGTAAAAATGATCAAAGAAATCAATATCAATGCTATATGCCCAATTATATTTTTTAAATACTTGTTTAGCCGACATCGCAAGGTTAATCGTAGAGTGCTTTTGTGGAAAAACGTCTAAACTATCTCCAAATAGAGATATTCCTGAAAGGGTTTTTATTGTTTTTTCAATGTCTGGAATGCTGGAATGAATGCCAAGATCTAAATGAAATGATCTCTGTGAATTTTTAGAGCTAGCCATTGAGGCACTAAATTGAAAGCTGCTCAGGTCCCAGTAATTTGGTTTTGTTTTTAGGGTGGATATCAAGTCCGGAACATCAGACGTTCTCTCCTTGCTAAGGATCATTTTAAGATATTTTACATACATTCCATTATTAGACTTGTTGAAAAAAATCTGGGTCGAGCCTGTAAAAAGGGAAACCTGTCTCTCCATTTGCAGTCTTTTTTCACCAACCACCCAGTCCGAATTAATAAGAGTCGATATAGTTGAGAAGGTAAATAAAAAATTATCAATGTCATTTTCAAACAAAAATCCCAAGCTACTACATTGATCATTTTTTCTTATGTAATTAATTCTGTTTTTTTCGGTACCATATAATTGTTGATTTGAGCCAAACAAACTTATCCTACCTGTAAGTGGACTCCATTGATCTACCTTCAACATAACATTATTGCTAGTAGATTCAGAGGTATCATTCTCCGCGGGATTTAAAAATTGTCCCCTATTCGTAAACCCTGATAAAATAATTTCAAGGTTCCTCCTGTTTGTGATTGCTATGTTTGAATACTCGCTATAATTATTATCTAGTACTGTAGTTTTCAACGAGTCTGAGATCGATAAAATATTATTTTCTCTTCTACCAAAACCACTATTTAGGGAGGCATATCTGGTTGCTACCGTTGCAAAACCATCGTCGTAGTTACCATTTTCATTAACGCGTCCTAAATTAAGAGAGATTTCATTCTTGTAGTCAATTGAAGGTACAAAGTTGATTAATCCTGGAGAGGCTATTACCTTGTTAAAACCGCCACTAGTAATAGTTATTTGGGATAAACCCTGATTTGAAATAAAATTAACTTCATTAGTAGGGTTACGCAGATAATCCACTCTTATATTATTATACAACTTTTTCATATCCTTAAAGTCAAATCCTTTCACATAAAACATGAGCTGATCAATTTGATTATTAAAAAATATTACTCTGCTATCATACCTGATCATATCTTCAGTTGTAAAAATTCCCCTGTTTGATAAATCATTTTTAACATACACAATTTCATTTTTTTTGCCTCTAGACAAAACAAACCTAATTTTGGTATTTATGGAGTCCAGATAATTAACATGAATTATTTTTTTTAGAACTACTTTGCTATCGTTTTTGTATAGAACAGCATTTATCGTATCTGACACATAGCCACTTAAGTTGAATATAATTTTTTTATCATCCACGGGAATATCAAAATAAAAACCTCCTTCAGCGTTAGTTTTCGTTGAGCTTAATGAGGGAAGGGAGACAATGCTTACCCCAGATAAATACCTGCTTGAATCGCTTACTACCACTCCTTCTATTGGTTTTGTTTTTGCCTCTACAAAACAATAAACAAACATAAACACGATCGATAATAGGCGGTGTAACATATGAAAAATGAGAGTTATAATTACAAAATAGATTACATGTGGTTGAAAAAATTCTCGAATGCAAAAATACTATTGATTGAAGGAAACTGTAAACGGAATATTTTAATTATTAGGAGGCTAATTATGCATTTACATTATTACAATATTATGTCTTTGGGCTATTTGTTATATTATTCAAATAAATAATCTTTTCCAGCAATAACCGTCCTAAGCACCTTGGACCGTAACAAACTATCTGGTTCAATCGTAAGCAAGTTTTCTGAGTGCACAACAAAATCTGCATTCTTTCCACTTTCTATTGATCCCGTCGTTTTTTCCCAATAGGCTGCGTAGGCATTATTAATCGTATATGATCTTAGTGCCTCCTCAACACTAATTTTCTCGGATGGATACCAACCACTGGGATGCTTTAAGTCTCTTGTTTTCCTTGTAACTGCAGCAAAAATGCCCTGAACTGGGTCGAGAGGAGCCACAGTCCAATCAGACCCAAATGTCAAATTGGCCCCGCTCTCAATGAGGGTCTTAAAAACATATGTCCTTTTCAAAACATCTTTTCTCACTCTAGTGTGTGCCCACGAACCATCATCAAATAAATGGTAGGGCTGCATGGAGGGTATTATATTTTCTTTGGCGAATCTTGTAATTGCGAGAGGCGACAGATGCTGTGCATGTTCCACCCTGCTTCTCCTATCCCTGTCTCCGTTTTTAGCTCTAATATCAGCAAATTGATTGAGGATCCAGTCATTGGCCTTATCTCCTATTGCATGCACTGCATGTTGAATGCTGTTCGCATCTGTCTGTCTCAAGATGTGTTTAAAATTAGTTGTGTCCTCAAGTGTAACTATACCAAATGTTGTAAGATGCTCTTTATCATGGGCATCACTTGCGTCAAGGTAGGGACTGTGCATCCAAGCGGTTTTTGATCCAAGGGAACCATCTATCATACCTTTCACGCCATTCCATTTTAACCAATCATTCCCAGGTCCATTCTTTACAACATATTTTATTATCTCTTCCCAGTTAGAGTACCAAGGGTAGATTTTGATGCGTATTCTAAGTTTCTGGCTCTTATAGTTTCTGTGATATACCTCAAGATCCCTCCATGAACCCATATCATGCACCTGTGTAACGCCCAACGAGATAGCATGATCCGTTGCTTGGTCGAGAGCTCTATCAAGCTCTGTGTCTGATTCTTCAGGTATCAGATCTTTACACAGGTTGATGGCTTTATCCTTTAAAATGCCAGTTGGTTTACCACTATCATCACGTAAAATCAATCCTCCAGGAGGATCATTTGTAGTTTCATCAATACCGGCTAAGTTAAGTGCATAACTGTTTGCAACAGCCATATGTCCATCCAATCGATCAAGAATGATTGGCCTGTCGCTGGCTACTTCGTCAATCCAGGTTATATCAGGCAACACACCACCCCACTTTTCATGATCCCAGTTACCTCCATGCATCCACTCACCATCTAGAATTTCCTCATGATTTTTGGCAATCTTATGTTGAAATTCTTTTTTCGAAGTTGCACCTGATAAATCAATCCTCGATAGGTGCAGCCCTCCGGCGATAAAATGTACGTGATTATCAATAAATCCAGGGGTTACAAACTTACCCTCAAGATCTATTTTAAAAGCTCCGTCTTGAGCCCTTGAAAAAACTTCTGCATCAGAACCAACAAAAACAATTGTGGAATCCCTTACATAAATTGCAGTTGCATGGGGATTTTTCTTATCACCTGTCCAGATTTGACCATTAAAATAAACTTTTTCAGTTGGTATATTTCTAGAGCAAGCGAAAAAGAATATGGCAAAGGTAAGTAAATTAGTTTTCATACAATTGAACTTATTTAGTCCTTAAAATAAAACCATCCAACCATACATATGACGTAGATAATTGTGTACACGACTCCATTAATAATCGTTAAACTATCTGTAAAATATCTCCATAGCAGGAGAGTGATAACAATGATTTCTACCCAGATAAACTGCTTTTGAGTACTATTCATCAATCATGCAATACTAAATGAGGTGTTGAAAAAAATTAACTAATGTTTAAAATCCATTTTCTCGTAATCCTGCATGGCAGAGACTAACAGATCAATACCTATTTCAGGCATTGCATTGTATAATGAAGCTCTAAATCCACCAACCGATCTATGCCCCTTCAAGGATACAAGGCCTCTTTCCTGGCAGAATTCAAGAAATGCGCTTTCATCCATATTAACATCATTAAATACAAATGTTATATTCATCATAGAACGGTCTTTGGACTGGACGGTCGACCTGAATATTGAATTTCTATCTATTTCGACATAAAGTTTTTTTGCCTTACGAGCATTTATCTTTTCAATAGCTTCTACTCCACCTAACTCATCAATCCATTTTAACGTTTCGTTCACAACATATACAGAAAATACTGGAGGCGTATTAAACATAGATTTTTTTCTTGCGTGCACATCATAATCGAGCATTGCAGGTAAATCTCTGTAGCCTTTACCTATTAAATTCTTTCTGATTATTACAACCGTGACACCTGCAGGACCAATGTTTTTCTGGGCGCCTGCATAAATAATACCAAATTTTGAGACATCTACATGGCGTGATAGTATATCAGATGACATATCAGCAACGAGAAATGAATCAGTGTTTTTTATTTCAGGATATACTTTATATTGTGTTCCATATATTGTGTTATTACTAGTTATGTGTGTATAAAGTGAATCGTAATTTTGTTTAAAATCAGTAGGTATATAAGAAAAATTACTTTCTTTTGAGCTAGCAATTATATTTGCATGCCCAATCTTATTGCACTCAGTAATTGCTTTTGTTGACCATAAACCCGTTTCAATAAAATCAGCACCTGAATCATCAGGAAGTAGGTTTTGAGGCACCATAGTAAATTGCAAAGAAGCTCCGCCTTGCAGCCAAAGAATTTCATAGTTTTCAGGTATCTTCATCAACCGTCTAAGACGGTTTGAGGCTGCATCAAATAGTTGCATAATAGGACCAGAACGATGACTCAATTCAATTAGACTGATACCTGTATTTTTATAGTTAGTTAATGCTCTTTTGGCTGCTTCAACAACAGGCTTTGGTAAGCATGCTGGACCAGGGCTAAAATTATATATTTTCATATTTATTGGAGGTTAGGTGCCGCAAAAATTAGCGGATTTACACTAAGCAGAAACAACTAAATATAGGTGCTCATATTAGTGGACAAACCTAACCTGCTTAGACAACAGCTGATTAAAACTTACTCAGGCCTCTCAACACGATACGGAATTGATATTAAACTCGTGTTGTAGCCTCCATCGGAAACAAATATAGTAGACAAATCAACTATTTCGGTAAATGTCCGAAATATACCCCTAGATCGATTAATACCAGGGCCATGTACACGAACGGATCCTGAGTAGATGTTATCGTTTGCATTTTGATCAAAAAACATCCCCGAGTCGTTTAATTGCTTTCTGCCTCTCTGTATTCTGTTTTTTCCATAGTTGTGTAAAACCCATTCGCCAGTATTACCTGTATCAATGTTATACTCTGGCCCACTATTTTGAACGGAAGCATATACAAGAAGTCTGTCAAAGGCCGTAAACGAGGGCAAAGAATCACGACTAAAAAATAAATCGCCTGCAGTGTCAGAGTCAATCGTTAGAATCAAATTGGCCTCTTGATTTTCCTCTGACAATAAGTAAAAACTAAGGCTACTTATTGATACTTTTTCGCCGACGCCGCCAATCAGAGGTGTCATTGCATCTATCTTCCAGCTGTATCCATCTGGGTTACTATCATCATCTGTCCTCACAAACCTAACTTTTCTGTTGAGTGTTGTCGTAAAGTCTTTTTCAAAACTAAGCGAGTCTATCTGTTGAAAATCTAATGTATCAACCGCTTTTGCAATAAATACTCCACTTATTGTGTACGATACTGAACCAATCGAGGTATCAAGACCTGTCACAAATTCAACCGACCGATCTCGGGCAATAACACGCCTACCAAACCTTACACGGTATCCTTCGCCAAATGACAGAGTATCGCTGAGAAGACGACCTGAGGGCTCCACTTCGAGACCCACATCGTGATTAAGGTCAGCATCCACACTGGATTCAAAACCTTCTATTCCCGCTGCCTCGTCGGAGTTTAGTAATTCCAGCAAAATAGATTCAATATTGGCCTCAGTGTAAGTATCTTCACAACTATTGAAAACTAAAAATACGCCCAGTAATAAAATAGTTAGTTTTTTCATATTGCCCTCCAGTTAAAATCTACCACGATCAGACCATTTTTTCATTCTTTTTCTATTTTTTTTCCTCTTCCCTCTGTCTTTTTTCCCTTGCATCTCGCTCCTCATATCGCTTGCAAGACGATGTTTAAAAGCGGCGAATCTAATCATCTGCATAGGGTCCAATATACCATCCATTTCGGTAATAAAATTTGACTGTAGATCAATGCGTTTTATCTGCAATTCGTTTATGGTATTTATTATACTTTTTGCCTCTGAGCTAGTGACTTTATCATCAGTGCCCGATTTTTCCAAAATACTTTCATAGACCTTTTTCTCTTCAACTTTTATTTTCTCCATTTCCTTTCGATGATCTCGGAATCTTGGAAAAAATTTCTCAGCTTGTTGTGTTGTTAGGTTTAAATCTTCCGATAAGCGCCAAATCACCATATTTTCTACTCTTTTTGTCCTCTCACCTTGGTTAAACCGATAATCTTCTTCATANCTATCATAACGCTGAGCCAATAGTACCGTTAAAATGTTTGCAAAAATAATATATTTCATAATTCAATCTCCCTGTTTAATAATATTTCGTGTATAAACTCAAGTGTTTCCCATGTTCGGTACTCATCTAGTAAATAGTAAGTGACATCATTGTAATATACTTCTTCATAGTCAATACTATATCGATCAAGGTTCCAGAGATCGGTACCACTATTAGACTCATGTCCGTAGAAATAAAATAATATGTCTTGATCATATGGCGCACCAAATTGGGATAGCGTTAAAGAGCATAAAAAAAACAATAACAAAAATGACACCTTGAGAATCTTCCGATTTTCTTTCGACTGCTTAATTCTAGTTTCCAGCTTAAAAAGAAATTCACTATTGTCTATAGGCTGCATTTTGACTGAGCACTTTTTATGTATTTGATCTCTAAATTTTTCCATCACCCAAAGTATTTTTTAATGATTTGAGAGCATTATGAAAGTGAACTTTTCCTGCACCCTCTGTTATACCTGTTACCTTACGAATTTCTTTGTAGGATAGCTCATTAGCAATCCGCATCACAACAACAATTCTTTGCTTATTTGGTAATCTAGATATCGCTTCCCATAACTCTTTTCTCGACCACTCTTGATCAACCTTATTGTCCTTCTCTCCAAGGTCAGGAATTTGGTCAAGATGCAGGAAATTTTTCCATTTTTTTGTCCTGAGCCAAGAGTTTGCAGTATTAAGCTTAATTCTGAAAAAGTATGTCGAAAATGATGATTCAAATCTGAATTTCTTGATATTTTTATGAAGCTTAAAAAATACATCTTGCGATAGATCTTCCGATACCATCCTATCACCTGTAATTTTAAAAAAGAATGCCAAGGTGCTAGGCAAGTGTTTTTTAACGAGCTTTTCAAATGATTGTTGGTTACCGTTTTGAAATTCCCTAATAATATTATGATCGTCTTGCATGTCATCTCTTTATATTAGACTCATAAATTAGCAAAAGGTTAATAAAGTTTTTTTTGGCATTAGCATTTTTGCAATCATAAAATTTACTTATTTTACATTAAGGTAATATAAAGCTCAAAAACAGTTATGGAATCGCTTCATAAAAATATCTCTTCTCCCAATGCAAAACAACGCACTGCTATTGAGCACCCTCCTGCACCTCTAATGATCATAGCAGGAGCAGGAACCGGAAAAACATTTACCATTGAAAATCGAATTACGTATTTAATCCAACATTTTAAAGTTGATCCTCAACATATACTTACAATTTCTTACACTGAGAAAGCCGCTAAAGAATTGCAAGATCGCGTTGTGAGCAATATTGGAGACGCAGGCCATAAAATTGCCATCAATACTTTTCACTCTCTTTGTTACAAGATCTTAAAGGACTATAACAAAAAAAATGTCAATCTGCTCGAGGAGAGTGAGGCAATTCATCTTTTTATACAAAATTTTGATGACTTAGCACCATTTCAATCCGATGAATTTCCGCTGAACCCTATGAAAGCAATTACTGATAGCTTCATCCCTTTCTTCAATCGTATGAGAGACGAATTAATCGATCCAGAAGAGATTCCAAAAGGTATACAGGCTTCGGACGGCCTACCGAACGAAGAATTAGCAAACCAATTATCCGATTTAATCAGAATATACCCGTATTTCCAGTCCTGGAAAAAGAATCTCAATGTTGTCGATTATGGGGACATAATACTTAGTACATATAAAATTCTTAGCACAGATAAATCTATATTGAAAAAAGTACAGGACCAATACAGACACATCATTGTTGATGAATTCCAAGATAATAATTTTGCATTAAATGAGATTATATCTGTGATAGTAGGTAAAAGAAACCATGTGACTGTTGTTGGAGATGATGATCAGGTTATCTATAGTTTTCGTGGAGCAAGTTCATATAACATAAAAGCATTTAAAAAACGCTATGGATCTCACAATGACTATATGTCCATCTCTCTTGAGCATAACTATAGATCAAACCAGGCAATATTAGACCTTGCAAACAGTAGTATTAGAAACAACAACGACCGTGTTGAAAAAGAACTTTTTTCTGCGATAAATCTCCCGCAAATAAAGCCAAGAATATATTGGGGCAACAGCGACGAGCAAATGCATTTTCTGATTAATCAAATAAAAAAGTGCGCTGAAAGCGGATCATCTTTTAACGACATAGCGGTACTCTGTCGCACACGTAGCCAAGTAAATAAGGTAACACATGCACTTAAAATCGCCTCCATACCAGTGGCGACACAGTACATGGGTCTGCTTCATTGCTCTGCAGTAAAAGATATAATGGCATGGTGCCAAGTAATATCTAGAGGGACATACCAAGATTCCGCAATATTTCGAATTTTTCAAACGCAATTTGGCTACGAAGTCACGCACAATATTTTCAAAAAATGTAAAAATGGTGTTGGCAAATCTCGATTTGATATTATGTGTGAAGATAAGTCGATTCAGATGGCATATCCTCAAATAAAGAATACTCTAAAACAGATAAACTTACTGATGTCTATTACACAAAAAAGATCAGCAGGTGAAATGGTCTGGGAAATAGCTGAATACCTAGGAGTGCTAAAAATATATGCAAAAGATTACACTCTCGATGATCATTACAAACTTCTTAATGTGGGTGATTTCCTAAAAAGATCCCAAAATTTCTCAACTAGAGATAGGGATAATAGAAGCATTAAGACCTTCAATAATTTTCTTGAGGTTTTGTTGCAAACTAGCGGACTACCGTCGATACAACCCCATAAATATAGAACACAAGATGCTGTCATTGTCAACACTGTACACAGTGCGAAAGGTGCCGAGTATCCAGTGGTTTTTTTGCCATTTTTGCGCTCAGCCAGCTTTCCCTTGAATTTCAAAACTAGTAAAAAAGTGAATAGACCACCAGAGGGATGGTTAAAATACAAAGAGGTTTTATCACAAATTACACCCAAGGAACATCACCTAAGCGAAGAGCGGCGACTCTTTTATGTTGCTATTACAAGAGCAAAAAGAAAACTCTATATTTTAGCACCTGACAAAGCTACATCGCCTTTTGTAAAGGAACTTAGAAAGGAATTAATGGAGGAAAAGAAAATGAGTGCAGCTGCGCAAGATATACGAACATACTCTGAGCTAAAGATGAAGTACGAGAATAAACTTCAGAAAGCAGTTGCCAGAGAGGATTATACTCTGGCTTCACATCTTGGAACTGCATTAAAAATTATCCATGAGCACGAACAAGACAACATCATAAAGCTTGGTGATTCTGATTGGGAGAAAGCTCTGGCCAAAGAACTTGAAAATGAGTTTGAACCAGATATTCCTGACAAGATTTATCTATCAGCAAGTGCAATTGACACCTATGAAAGCTGCCCTTTGAAGTATAGATTAGGCCGCATAGACGGTATTCCTCAGACTGCCAAAAAACCGGAGTTAATATTTGGCAGTATAATCCACAATGTGCTCCAGAGATTTCATGAGCCTGGTAAACCTCTAACAAAGAAACGAATATTACATCTTCTCGACCAGGAATGGAAAAAAGACGAGTTTGACTATTCTGTCCGGGAAAAAATATTTAAAGAGCAAGGAATCGAAATTCTTGAAAGATATTGTGATAATTTAGAAGATTCACCTCCGAATGTTGTCATGAGGGAGAAGGAGTTTGTTTTTGATTTAGATTCTGTAACCATCAGAGGAGCAATAGACAGAATAGATTTAGGGGAAAATGGTATTACCATTCTAGACTATAAAACTAGCAAAAATCCTACCTCGGCAAAATCAAACCTACAATTAGCAATATACTCCATGTATCTAGAACAATTGAGTGACGAGAAAATTGGCGGAATTCCCTCTCTCTCATCCCTTTATTTCCTGAGAGAAAAAAATAAACCTTTGAAAAGCCATGCATTCACAAAGGATGAAATTGATGCAACAAAAGATAAAATTCTTAAAGTTGCTGACAAAATTCGTAAGAAAGTTTTTAATGCAAAAACTGGCAAACATTGCGACTGGTGCGATTACAAACATCTGGTCTGCCCAGAATGGGAAAATTAATTATTTACTAAATTTTTATTAGCTGAAATTCTATTCTGCCCGTAAAATTATTGCAACTGAGCACCACCTTTTTGGGATGGCCGAATTCAACAACATCAAACTCATTTCTTGATATTAAATCTGAGAATATTCCGGCAGTAAAAACAGTATCACTTTGATCATTTATCATATAAAGGTAGGTCGAGTCTGATGATGACAGGACCACATCCTTAACAACTGTCGTTACAAGGATTCTATCGTCCTCAATTAGATCCATCAGTAAACTCCAATCATTATTTGCATCATATTTATCGCCTAAAAGTGATAATGAAAAATAGTCGGTATCATTGACAATGGCGGGTTTATTTTCAAGTAAGCCATCTGCATAATCTGGGGGCCCCACACAGCCGCTCAATAGCACAATTGCTGTAAGAAAAATGTAATTCAATTATCCAACCTTTTATCATCACTATCGTTTCCTAGCTGTAATTCCGTTATTCTCTCCATTGGTTTCTCTAGCTCTCTCAATCTTGGACCTTTTAGATCCTCAAAGTGATTTGATAAAGCGCTTAAAGATTTTCCCATTGAATCTACTTTACCTACGAACTGTTGCCACTGTTTCCTGAATAGCCCAACGAGCACCTGCATTTCCCCAGCTTTTCGTTCCATTGCAAAATTAGATACAGCCTGCCTAATGAGTGATAGAATAGCATACAGTGTGATGGGCGAACAGAGGATAATCTTTTTTTCCAATGAGAAGTCAATAAGCTTTGCATCTTCTTGGTTTAGGAAAGAGTATATACTCTCATTTGGAATGAATAGCAACATATAGTCTACTGTTCCATTTTCTGGGTCAATGTAGGACCTTTTTGCGACTTCTTTAACTCTGTTACGAACATCTTTTAAAAATGCTTTTTTTTCTAATTCTTTTTCGCTCTCAGAGTCAGCTGCGATATACTTCTCATAGTGATCAAGTGGGAATTTTACATCCATATTTAAAGATTTTTCATCAGGCAGAAAAAAAGTGAAATCAGGTCGATCTTTACCAGCCTGCTGTTGCTGCTTGTAATTGAGTCCCTCGGATAATCCGATAAAAGATAGAATGTCCTCAACCATCCTCTCTCCCCATTGCCCACGTGCTTGTGAACTGGAAAGTATCTGTCGTAAGTTGGAGGTGGTATTGTTTAACTCGCCTATATTTTTTCTGGATTCTTCCATCTGAGATTTAAGAGCTACAGTGTTTTTTGACAAATTATTTAGATCTTCCTTCATTTCTTTTAGGGTTAAATCAATCAACTCCTTTTTCTTACTTAGCTGGTCATCTGACTTTCCTAATATTGTTGAGAATTTATCTTCTGCTAAATCAAGAAATTTTTTCTGGTTATCAATAAGAGCCTGGTTTGAAAGATCACCAAATGCTGTTTGCAACTGTTCCTGGGTATTCAGCACTGATTCTATTTGTTTCCTTTTTAGAAACCAGATTAACAGTCCACCAGCACTGAACCCAATTACAAAGACTACAATCAGTTTAAACTCCATTAAACTATAGTGTTAGCTCGAAAGAGTCTACTAAAATACCCGGGCATTTAGTTGCTCCGAGTGATCGCTGACCATACGTACCTACCTCTGGTACAACAGTCAACTTGTCCTCAACATGGAGGAGTTTATTACCAAAAAATCGGTAAAAGGAATCATCAAATCTCATAGTCTCTATGGGCGCCACTATTTCGCCACCCTCNACCCAGAAACATGCATATCTAGTAAGGCCCGTTATTCTACCACCAGCATTATCACTCCAGTTTAGGTAATGAATATTTGAAAGGTATAGACCTTTTTCTATCTTTTTAACAACGTCTTCTTGGTTCAATTGGCCGGATGCCATAATTGGAGAACGCAAATATTCACCATTCTCAGCAAAATTAGTTTCTACACCATATTCTTTCGCAGAGCGTGAACTGACTAAAGTATTGATAAGATGTCCATTTTCAATGAGAGAAACTTTGGTTGGTGATATCTCGCCATTTGAATTAAATATGGGACATAATCCGCTAGAAAAATCTTCGGTTATTGAAAATTTTCTCGATAATCTAATATCCTCATGACGCATTCTTCCAAAACCACTACACCCCTGTCTCAATGAGGCTTCACTAAGACCATTCCATGAGAACATACCCAAAAAATCTGCGACCGCCGCGGCCTCAAACCATGTTTTATACTTTCCAGCACTGACTTTGATCGGCTTCCTGTTCATTAATAATAGTTTTTCCTTACTTAGCTGGACGTAATTCTCATAGTCGCTCTGATTCCAGTCGCTTCCAGCGTAGCAACCCTTGACCATCTGGTTGCTTGGGGTGACTAAAGAATAATCTAAACAAAATGACTCAGTTTCAAACCAGTGCTGTTTACCCAAATTGTTTGCATTGCCTCTGTACATTTTGCCATTTGCTAATATACCAACAAAATCAATACCGCTTACAGCAGGGAGTATCGCGTCAACGGAATCTTCAAATGACAAACCGTTTGCTTTTATTACCTTGCAGCTCGAATCAGAGGTTGCTGGCATCACAAGAAATGGATCCTCTGGAATTTCACTTGATTCTTGCCGCATCCTATTTATTTCATCTAAACCTCTTTTCAGATCTAAGTCAAAATTGCCAGAGACCGTGTAACCTGCGCTGCATGTGCGACCATTTGATATAAATTTTAATCCCAAGTCAGCATCATCAACCAAACCAGTTTGCCTTACTAGTGCATTATTAAACCTAACAAATTGACTTCTTTCTCCGCTGAAGGACAGTATCAAATTTTCATCTTTGTTCAAATTTGCAAAAAGAGCTTCGCTAATTTTTTCAAATATTTTTTCCATCACGCTCCTCCGAAAACCTCAACATCACCGAACAAACATGCAGGAGATGCGTGGCCTACCCGAATAACCTGGTTTGGTTCGCCCTTTCCGCAATTAGGAGTCCCATAAATACCAAAAGTATCCTCATTACCAAGCCCCTTTAAACTATTCCAGAAGGGTGTAGAAATACCTCTGTAATTAGGGTTTTTCACGGTTTTAGTAAGTTTTCCTTGCTCAATTATCCTGCCATACTCGCAACCAAATTGAAATTTATTTCTGTAATCATCAATAGACCAAGATTTATTACTCTCCATATAAATTCCTGAATCAACTTGACCGATTAAATCCTCAAAAGCCAAATCGCCTGGTTCTAGGTTCACATTTGCCATCCTATCGATCGGGGCTCTGTTCCACCCACTTGAGCGGAAATTAGCAACGCCCTTTAAGCCAGATCTAATTTGACTCTCTTTAGCCCCTAACCCTCTTACAAGTATGCCATCTTTGATTAGATGCTCTTTGGTTGCTTTTAGGCCTACATCATCAAATGCATATGATGCGAACTCAGATTCCAGTGTGGGATCAAATGTGACATTCATTAGTTTTGATCCGTATTGTAACTTTCCAAAGTCCTCTTTCTTTACAAAACTCCACCCAGCGTAGTTTCTCTCGTCACCCAGTATCCGGTCAATCTCAAGGGCATGCCCTATACTCTCGTGAATCTGTAGCATCATCTGATCTGGAGCGATTACAAGATCCATCTCTCCACTAGGACATTCATCTGCGTGCAGAAGCTCAATAGCCTGCTCACCTATACGATCCGCATTGGCTATTATATCATGCTTATCAAAGTACTCCAACCCCATCTGCCTGCATGTGCCACGCATACCTCCAAATGTCCTTGTTTGCTGATTGGTCCCATCANCAGCGGTCGCGCTTAGATCAAACTCCAGCATTAGGAAATCCTGCTTTATATCACTACCATTGGAACTCACATATCTGAATGATGTTTCTATTAGCTGGCACAATGATGAAGCACTGACAATCTTGTCAGAAACTTTAAGATGATTATAAGCATCCAGGAGGAGTTCATTTAATGCTCCGGCTGATAAGCTATCAACATTTTTAGTGTAGGGCGACTGGTATTGGCCTTTAGATGGTGGCCTTGCTTTTTCATCAAAGCTATAAAGACAATTTTTTGATGCAATCTTTGCTTGCCTGTACGCTTTCTCTGCCGCATGTGCAATACCTCTAGACGTCATATCAGGGGTACCATAATAGCCAAACTGGCCATCTGCTAGTACCTCCACCATCACACCATGTGTAGACGATTTTGAATTGGCAACCGGAAAACCGTCGCGAATCATTCTAGGGGTATGAGCCTCGTATACTTCACGCAACCCCACCCAATCAATGGGCAGGTCGATAGCACTGAGTAATTTTTTGATGTCAAAGTCCGTCTTCATATTTTCTCTCTATTTCGAAGATTTAAGTTAAAACTAGATCTATTGTATAAATTGAACCGATATACAACAGTTTAAGTTAGAGCTATATCAAACAATGATACAATGCTACTTGTGAGGATATAACTTTGAATAATGGTTTGACTAAATACTAAATACATGCTTTTTTGACATACTAGGGGCAAATTAAATTCTATTTTATGCCATATTTGCAATTTATATGTTATTTTTATCTAATTTTTGGCTTGGGCATCGAAATTGCATTACATGGTCAGAAACTAAATAAAAAAGGAGTCAAAAATGACACTAGCAAGATGGACACCAAAACCGGTCAGCTTTTTTAATGATTTCAACGGAATATTGAACTCGGTTTTTGAGGAAAACTGGGATAATTCAACTGAAATATCCACCGCTTGGTCACCAGCGATAGACGTTCAAGAGTCAGGTAAATCTTTCTTTATTTACGCTGATTTACCTGGGCTGAGTAAAGGCGATATTAAGGTGAATGTAGAAAATAATACACTCTCCATATCAGGAAAAAAAGAGAGATTGAAAAATGAAGAAGTTGATTCTTTCCACTACAGAGAAAGGAGCTATGGATCATTCAAAAGATCTTTCAAACTGACTAAAAACGTGGATGATAAGAAGATATCCGCAAACTTTAGTGATGGTGTGTTGAGCATAACAATTCCAAAGTTAAAGAGTACTCTCACAACTGAAAGGACGATAAAAGTAAACTAAAACTATGAAGTCAGCTCATGAGGAATAATTACTATTCCTCATGAGCAATAAGGTTTAAAATATTTTTTTCTGAAATGTAAACCCTAGTTTTTTACACTCTCTCTTTAATGGCTTTCTCAGATCACTCGGTCCACTATAAAATACCTTTGAAGAACCTTGGTGCTTTGTTTTCATGTTGGAAAGCTCTCTTGACCAATCAGGAACCCCAAGCTTAGAAACGCTCCACAGGTCATCCACAAGAGCAGTTTCCGTAATGTTTTTGTTAAGATCCGTAGATATATAGAGCATTCTATTTTTCACGCTATCTGGATCGCTATCCAAAAAGTATATGTGATAATTAAAAAACTCTGGCGAGTGTTCACTGTCTAAGTCCGAGAGCATCTTTGTAAACCATTCAAAGTATGATTCATCTTTAATGAGCCAGTAAAGGTCAACCCGTTTGGTTTCGGTATTTTCAGGCTCATTTTTTATTTTCAATAAAATATCCTGCAGTATAGGTGCTATCCTTGATATGCCATATTCAGCGGCCACTAAGATTGCATGTTCAACCTTTAAAATACTGCTGCTAGATGATCCATAAGGACCATCAATTCTTATTTGCCAATCAAGCGTATTGTCTTTCCCGATAAACTCTAGCGTTGATTTGTAAAACTTATGGGTCCAAGCATTACTTGATTTGATGTGCAGAACAAGATCCCCATCCGTGGTTTTTTGAATGATGTTAAACGGATACCACTCAATACTAGATAGCTCTAAACAATTTAGGTAAACATAATCTCCGGGTAGATAGCTGAAATTTTTCGGGGCAGTTATTGTGAGCTCCAGTATTTTTGATGGCAACAGCTTAATTGATTGAAGCCCTACATGACATCTATTTTTCTTTCTATTTGCAAGAACATTGTACATGAAAACCAGTCTAGGGGTTAAAAGCCAGTGGATGAAACTTAAATCCTGAACCTGCAAAGATGGGATCGAAGACCTTTTTTTATCGTCATCATTTTGGATTTCTTTTTTTGACTCGTAACGGTCTGGAATAAGCCAATGCAGAGGATTCACAGCAAATCCATCTAGAAAATCTGGATGGTCATTTGCAATTCCCAGGAATTCACCGTAGTCGATTGTTCCGCTATTATCCTTATCCGCTGAATTAAAAAATTCATCTACCAGCAAATCTAACTGAAACTCATCGTACTCTAATTTATTTTCATNAAAACTCTGCTGAATGAGCACCTGAAGTTCTTGACGGTCAATAAAGCCGTTGCCGTCAAGATCATGTAATTCAAATGCAAAGCGTATCTTTTCCTCAGCAGTTCCATTTACCATGGATTCTATGGTTCCCATAAACTCAGTGTAATCGATTGTTCCATTTTGATCTTTATCGAAAATTTCAAACAGACGCCTAGAGACTTGATCGTTGGATATCTTTAGACCAGATTGAAATTCTGTAATATCAATAAGCTGATCAGAGCCTGCTATCTCGCGAAACCTATTTTTAAGATCAATTAAAAAAGGACCAGCAAGTTTTTTGGAATCATTTATCAATTATGTTTACCATGTTCGGGTTAAATTTTATGAGCTAATTTATTGCATTGTTTTAAACCAAAAATACAAATTTTTGCATACAGTCAAGCAGACACATGATACACGATAATATACTAACAACGATAGGAAATACTCCTGTTGTGAGAATGAATAAAATAGGCGAAGAACTAGATTGCGAATTATTTTCAAAGTGCGAATATTTAAATCCTGGAGGATCCATAAAAGATAGAATTGGCTGGAAAATGGTTCAAGATGCTGAGGACGAAGGCAGGATAAAGCCCGGTGATACCTTGATCGAGCCTACCTCAGGGAATACAGGGCAGGGAATAGCCCTTGCCGCTGCTGTTAAAGGATATAGATGTATAATCACAATGCCTGAAAAAATGAGCAAAGAAAAACAGATAGCTCTTGAAGCACTTGGCGCAAGGATTGTACGAACACCAACAGAGGCCGCATATGATGACCCCGAAAGTCACATAGAGGTAGCCAAAAGAATGCAAAAAGAAATTCCAAAATCACACATTCTAGATCAATACGCTAATCCCTCAAATCCAAAGGCACACTATGAGGGAACAGCTCAGGAAATCCTAGATGATTTTGATGATGATCTGAGCATGGTTGTTATGGGTGTTGGTACAGGAGGTACTATAACAGGAGTTGCAAAACGTTTGAAAGAGATTAAGCCTGAAATAAAAATTATTGGAGCTGACCCAGTCGGCTCAATTCTCGGAGGTGGAAAAAAGGTTGAACCATATCTTGTTGAGGGGATTGGTTATGATTTTTATCCTAAAGTTTTAAGAAATGATCTTATAGACGAATACGTCAAAACCGAGGACGAGGAATCATTCCTCATGGCAAGAAAACTGATAAAAGATGAAGGGCTTTTATGTGGGGGGTCATCCGGATCTGCAATGGTAGCAGCATTGAAAAGTGCGAAAATTTTAAAAAGTAATCAGAAGTGCCTGGTAGTACTTCCAGATGGAATACGAAACTACATGACGAAATTTCCTAATGATGATTGGATGAGAGATCAAGGATATGAACTCTGACAAAAACTAAAAAAACCCTGCTTTTTTCAATACTAACTATCGGCCTGGTATGGTTCTCCGCTATTACCTATTTGTCATTTTCATATCCTGATACAGAGTGGGACTGGGAAACTATCGACCCTTCGGACATACATTTTCCACGCGATTTCGCCTGGGGGACTGCAACCGCTGCACACCAGGTAGAAGGCAATAATGATAATAATAACTGGCACCTTTGGGAATATTCCAAGGACGAAAATAACCTTTCCAGAATTCATAACAGCGATAAATCTGGACTTGCAGCGGACCACTGGAACAGATACTCCGATGATATAAAACTTATGAAAGATCTAGGAGTTGACCACTATCGCTTCTCTGTTGAGTGGTCGCGCATAGAGCCACAGTTGGGTGTGTATGATTCTACAGCTTTGCAACACTATAAGGAACTATGTCAGGAACTTTTAGATAATAACATCACTCCAGTTGTGACACTACACCATTTCACACACCCAATCTGGTTTGAAAAGCTTGGTGCTTTCGAGAAGGAGGAAAACTCCAAGTATTTTGTTGCATTTTCTAAAATTATTTTTGAAGAGTTAAAAGGTCTTGTGCCGATTTGGTGTACTTTTAATGAGCCGTCAGTTTTTGTTGCTCAGGGATACTTCAACGGCATCTTTCCTCCAGGTAAAAAAGACCCAATCCTTGCCGGCACAGTAATGGAAAACATGCTCAATGCCCATGTCCAAATCTACCACAAGCTTAAATCGTTACCCGGAGGTGATACTATTAAGATAGGAATAGTGAAAAATATTTTTCAATTTGATCCCTATCGAAGGTGGAATCTTTTGGACTGGGCTTTTAGTAAATTTCTGAATGATGTATATACCAACAGCCCACTAAAATTTTTAAAAGATGGCCAATCATCTTTTTACCTTCCGGGAATGGTAGATAATGATATGTCTAACCCTAAAGCTGTTGGATCCCTAGATTTTATCGGGCTCAACTACTACTCGAGAATGCATGTTAAGGGGCACCTGAATTCGAGAGAGCCATTTACTTTTGCCAACCGTGAACAGGATGTCATGACAGACATGGGCTATCCGGTTTATGCAGAAGGCCTCTACAGAGCGCTTAAAACAATTAGCATATTAGGGGTACCAATATACGTAACAGAAAATGGACTGGCAGATGACACAGATGAGATACGTCCAACTTTTATTAAGCGATACCTATACGCTCTCAACAGAGCTCTTAGAGACCGAATTGACGTAAGAGGCTACTTCTACTGGAGCCTAATAGACAATTTTGAATGGGCCGAAGGGTATAAGATGAAATTTGGTCTGTATGATGTAGACTTTGAAACTCAAAAACGTGTACTCAGAGAAGGTAGTATGCCGTTTATTGAAATGGTAAATAAACAAGGCGCTGACAAACGGGGTTATCTTGTAGATATCGGTGATATGGCACCTGACTTTACAATAAGGTATACATCAGGCAAAGAAGAGAGACTGCATGATTTGCGGGGTGAAGTGGTGGTGCTGCAGTTTACAGCAAGTTGGTGTTCAGTCTGCAGGATTGAGATGCCACACCTAGAAAAGGATATCTGGGAAAAATACAAAGACAAAGGTGTCAGACTTATTGGAGTTGACCGGGACGAGCCTCTGGAGACGGTACTGCAATTCCAAAAAGACGTCGGAACGACCTATCCTCTAGCCCTAGATCCAGGTGCTGATATATTTGGTTTATTTGCTGAAAAAAATTCTGGCGTTACACGCAATGTAGTTATAGATAGAGATGGTAAAATTGTTTTCCTGACTAGGCTGTTTGAAGAAAAAGAATATCAGGATATGTTAGCGTCTATAGCATCGCTACTGTAAAAAGTTACTCAGGACTGGCAACACTAGAGCTGGTCCCCATCCTATCAATGGCACTATCAAGCGCATCAAAGGCCTGTCTTGCCTTGAACTCGTTGTAGAGAGCTTCCTCGCTTTTTGCAGCTAATCTTGCAGCAGCTTTTGCCTCTTCGGCTGCTTTGTTCGCATCGTAGGTTACCAGCACAAAAACACGCTCTTTAAAGACCTCAGTTTTTTCTATTGTGCATCCTTTCAGTGTTGTGTTTACCAGAGATTTTGAAACGGATTCGGTAAACTCTGTGGCACCCGCCTCGGCCCCCATGCCAGAGGCCTGCATGTGGTCATTTAATGCAGAGTTCACGGTTGTTTCTACAGCTCGAGCGACCTCCACTCTCGCACGCTCTGTAGCGACCTGCTTGGATAGGTTGAATTGAGGACGTAGGGCGTCGCCAACACCAACAAACCTGTCTTCATATTTCGGAGGATTTAAATACCAATCAGGCAGATCCTTATTTGTGAGAGGTTTTGTTTTTGAGCCTGCACAACCCGTGATTACTAAAAATCCAATAATGGTTAAAATCGTGTTCTTATACATAGTGTCCTCAATTAAGTTTTCTTGAGATTATTATCTGATAGAAATATAACATCAATAATAATAAATTGTTCCTGCATTATTTATTTCATGTGATAGGTAAAGTTGATTAGTGGAACGGGGATTCCAGGCATATCCAAAAGCAAGAAAGCACCCACATCAACCGCTATTCTTCTTCCAATAAATCTTGCTGAGATTGCAAGAGGAAGGTCTGTTGGATCGTCCACTTCTGGGGGTAGCCAGTATTCAGCAACCAATGCAAAAGTATTCGAAATTCGTCTGTTGCCCGCAACAACTACAATTGGTTTTTCAGCAAATCTCCAATCGTTTTCGTTTCGTACAAAACCCCAGCCTAAGGTTGTTGAAAAGTGTGTGAACCGGTTCCCAAAGGTTGCTGTACCAAAAGCAAAGCCAGCTCCAAATGAAACGTCTCCTGCTGGGATATTTACATACATCATACCTCCTGCAAGCCGAACAGACTCAGCTTTTTGGGGTAAGGATAATTTACCTGATAATACAATTGGCATAAATTTTAATGGCAAACCAGGAGCTACAAAGGCACCAGCTTGAAGAGAAAAATTGTTTCCGTACCCTCTATTGTAAGATGGAAAAACTAAACAAAAATCTCTGCAATAGGATTTATCCTTGTCAATTGGATAGGCCGAAGGAGCAAACAAATACAAGCTTTTATTAGGATCAGCTCGCCAGATATCACCCTTTTTAGACGTGATTGTCTTGATGGAATTAACTGATTTGATGGACTCAGAGGGAACCAGAATTACGATGCCATCTTGCGTTTTTAAACGATAGCCCTCTGAAGACTCTTCTACCACCTCTCCAAGGAAAATGTTTCCATCGTTGGTTTCAATTTCAATCATTTCATTTTCCTGCGAAAATCCAAATACCATAATGAAAGATAAAAAAATTAGTGTGAATCTTGTCATAGTAGAAAGTTACACCTTTTTTTCGATTAATATAATTTTAATGATCATTAAGCGTTTGATAGCAAGTATTGGCTATTTCAAAAAACATGGNTAATTAATCCAATATGATTCTGCACAAAAAGCCTATAATGAAACATTTTAATCTGGTATGAGAGCGTCGTAGTAGCCCCGGGTTCGTTCGTAGTCCATAGAGCTTACAAATGTTGACAGGGCGAAATAGCTTACGAGATAGCTCATATCCTTGACCCAGTAGGGTACGTATTTAGGTTTTTTTATTAGCCCAGCCTCTTTCAGCTGAAGTATCACGGGTAGGTCATCCAGATCTATTTTTCCAGTAAACAGTAGCTCGATGATATCGTTACGACCTCTTACTACTGCCGTTCGGCAAAAATTATGTACTCTTACCAAACCATCAAGGTAGACAATATCCTTGGTGAAAGGATATCGTCCAGTGAGGACCCCGCCTCGAAATATTCGACGCGTGCTTTCATAGGCCTCCGTTTTTAATTTTGACCTAGATAAAAAGAAGCGGTATACCTCAACGAAATCGGCTCCATCTATCGCCATTTGGATTGCGAGCACACGGTCCAATACTCTGTTCATTCTGCTTACATCAATACACCCAGTAATAAACTCGGAGAAAACTGCAATCCCTTCCTGCGTTTTGGTGACACCACCGTAGTTTGCACCAAGAATCTTCACCATTTTCTGGGCCCTCCCATTAAGCGCGGTGGCAACGTGAACCAGTGCCTCATGGTTCATAAGCTGATCCACATCTTTTTCAGAGAACCTAACGCCTTTTCTGATCCTTATTCTTCTTGAGCTCGCAGTTGCCTTGGCTGATATGTTATCGACAACAACCACCTCTGGACTCTCCTCCCCAAATACCTTTATCACTTTCTCAGAGATCTTATCCCTTATAGTTTGTGAGCTGTAGTTCCTACCGGATATGAGGTTTCCAGTCTTGATGTTTTGTGAACTAAGCACAGCCCTCAGATGCTTTGCGAGGCCTAGTGGAGAACTTTTTCCATCTCGTAACTTTTCTCTAGGCTTGCCATATATTTTCACAGACTGGTGGAAAAATTGTTTTGTTCCGCATCCCTCGAGCATTTTTACACCGGAACTTACGTCGTATATTTTTTTCTTTAGCCAGTCGTCAATGGGGGTATCACCCAAAAGTTTTTTTGCTGCCCTCAAGTGTTCCTTGGCGTAGGTTGAGTCCAGTTTAGGATATTCCACCTCAGGCACTTGCTGAGATCCTGATCTAAAAAACCTATATCGGACCGATAGCGGCCAATTCAGAAAGCCCAAAATTCTAATTTTCCTGCTTGCCTGGTAAACAAGGTCAGATATCTTTTTTACTCTGAGCTTATCTGACTGCCCTATCATGTTTGCTACTGTTTTACATCTCCGATGAGCTCGTACTCGTTTGCATCGGATATTACAACATCTTTTATGCTTCCTGTTTCTTGGCTACTTCTGACGTGAACAATATTATCTATTTCCGGAGAGTCGTATTCAGATCGACCGACACTGATCTCGTTACCCGTTTCATCAATCATCACCCGGATAGTCTTACCAATAAATTTTTCATTTTTTGTGTAACTTATTTCATTCTGCAGATCAAGAATTTCGTTTTTCCTGTGATCTTTGATCTCTCTTGGAACATCATCTTTGATACCAGCAGCAGCGGTACCCTCCTCTTCAGAGTAGGTAAACACACCAAGACGATCAAACTGAGTTTCAGTGATAAAATCAGTTAGTTCTTTAAAATCATCATCGGTTTCGCCAGGATAACCGACTATGAGTGTCGTTCGAAGAGCTATGCCCGGCATTGCAGATCTCAGACTTTTAATACGCTTTTTTATTCCAGCCTGGCCCAGACCTCTTTTCATAGACCTGAGTATGTTATCCGAGGCGTGTTGAATAGGCATATCAAGGTAGTTACAGACTTTATTACTTCCGGCCATTGCGTCAATGATTTTCGGTGTTAGGTAAGCAGGGTGCGCGTAATGAACTCTGATCCACTCTATTCCCTCGAGTTTATTGAGCTCTAACAATAGATCACCCAGGTCTGCTCTTTTTTCCAAGTCCCTGCCGTAGGATGTTGAATCCTGTGCGATGATGAGTAGCTCCTTGGTGCCATTTTTTGATAACCTCTCAGCCTCATCAATAATTGACTCGATTGTCCTACTTTTTTGCAGTCCCCGCATTATAGGTATACTGCAAAATGAACATGGGTTATCGCAGCCCTCAGCAATTTTTATGTACGCATAATGGTTTGGGGTCATTAAGGATCTAAAAAATAGTGGATCGTCCTTTGCATAATCCTTACCAGTGAGGAAAGAGACAATTTGCTTATGGTCGTTGCTTCCAAAAATTCTGTCAACCTCGGGTATTTCTTTTTTCAGCTCCTCAGGGTATCTTTCTGATAAACACCCCATGACAACAAGCTCTTTGAGTGACCCGGTTTTTTTTAGCTCAGCTGCCTGCAGTATGGTGTCAACAGACTCCTCCCTGGCTATATCCAAAAACCCGCATGTATTGACGACTATAGTGTCAGCAGTTTCTGGATCATTTGTAACACTTATATTAGTCTTGTCTAGCCCACCAAGAAGTATCTCCGAGTCAACTAAATTCTTGGCACAACCTAGACTGATAAGATTTAGTGTTTTGTTTTCTTTTTTCATTTAACCTTTATTGATCTGGTCTTCCAAACAGTGCATCAATGTACATATCACGGTTAAAAGGCTCAATATCATCAACTCCCTCGCCTGTTCCTACGAATTTAACTGGAATGCCAAGCCTATCAAAGAGCGGAAAAATTATGCCACCCTTCGCGGTGCCATCCAGCTTAGTGAGTACTGCGCCATCAATATTGCAGCTATTTTGAAATTCTCTTGCCTGGTCGATAGAATTTTGACCTATTGTAGCGTCTATGGTTATTAAAGATGTTACATCGAATTCAGAGAACCGGGTACTAATAACTCTGTACATTTTTTCAAGCTCAGCCATTAGGTTTTGACTGGTGTGCAAGCGGCCAGCAGTGTCTATGATTACTACATCACTTTCGCGCGCGCGTGCGGACTCAAGACCGTCAAAAATCACAGAAACAGGCTCGGATGTTTTTTCATTGCATACTAGTTTACAGTCAATCCTTTTGCTCCAAATTTTTAATTGTTCTACTGCGGCTGCCCTGTATGTATCTGCAGCGATTAGAGTGATGCTATTACCCCTATTTTTATAGAGATTCGCGAGCTTAGCGGCTGAGGTCGTTTTGCCTGATCCGTTTACCCCCGAGACAATAATAACGCTAGGATTTTTTATTTTTTGCCAATGATTTTTCTCTGGAAGCTTTTTCATTAATAAGCCCTTAACTGCTTTATCAATATCTTGAGAACTTGAGGCTGCAGTTTTTTTTACAATCTTAATGATCTCGTGGGCTGTGTCGTATCCCATATCTGTCAGGATGAGATTTTCTTCTAGTTGCTCTAGATCATCATCTGACATGCTGCTGCCAGAAAAAAATTCAAAAGCTTTTTTTACCTTTGCCCTGGAATCATCTAAAATATTGAACAGCTTATTTAGCATTTCCAGCTTTTATAGATAATATAAACTTGTAGAGATATTGATACATGCTAACGACAAGTAAAAAGGTTGCTACATATATCGATGTCATCTTAAGCCACGGTAAAGCAGTGAATTCAAAGATATGAAGAAAAGCCCCAAGAACAGTTATTCCAGTTGCCCATTTTCCCCACCAGTTTGAATGTAATATCATGTACCCATAGTTCACACAGTAGATGGCAAAGCCCGCAATAACCATATGCCTCAGTGTGTAAAAATAAAAGAACCACGCAGGAAACCTTCCAACGCCGACAAGATATACAAGCACAGAGACTATTACTATGAAGTCCGCAGCAGGATCTATCCACTTCCCAAAATGAGTAACTGATCCGGCTCGTCTGGCGAAATATCCATCAAGTGCATCCGAGAGGACCGCAAATAATATTAATATACCTGTAATCCAGTTCCACTCAGGATATGCCAATGAATAGATGATTGGGATAGCAGAAAATGCTCTGAGCAGACTAATGAAGTTCGAAAAGGTTAACACCCTATTGGGATCATTGATAATTCGATCTTTAATATTAGGTTTTTTGTTTATCTGCAAAGATAATCTGCCTTATTTTTTTATCGTTAAAATCAATGACGTTCTGACAAACTGCGTTTATAAATTTTTCGTCGTGTGAAATAATAATGAAATGTATTTTACTCATAGCATTATTTAAAAAAGAGCGTAGCTTTAATTTTTGAACATGCCCCAGTCCAAAAGTAGGTTCGTCAAGAATCAGCACATCAAACCTACAATGGCTCATTAGAACTATGAGGACGGTTCTTAAGACTACCCAAGGTAGATCCACACCTTTTTTATCACACACTTCTTCCCATCGAATACCAAAGCCCTCTGTTCTTTTCTTGAATGTTTTTTCAATCCCAGAATCAAAGATATCCTGGTCTTGCAACTCATTAAGGAGCTCACTCAGAGTTCTCAGCAAAACCAAATGCTCCGGAAACTGATCCAGGTAACCTACTTTGGGTTTTGGATTTTCGCCGACAAGGATAGAAATTGATCCAGATGTAGGCTCTAAATCTTCAAAACACAGTCCCGCAAATGTGGTTTTCCCTGAACCATTTTCGCCTAGTAAGCCTACAGAACGACTGTTGCAAATTTCCAGCGTTAGGTCGGAAAAAATATTTCTTGAATTATCATATTTAAAACTCAATTTATCGACATAAATACTTAGTCTACCATCTGGAAATTGTATCGGTTCAAGTTTATTTATTTGTACTTCTTCAGTCTTGGTGATCGATTTTAGAGTCAGAGTCCATGCGCTGTCTCCATAAAGCGTGTCACTGCTGTCGCTGGTAACCCAGATTATAATACACCCTGTTTGCTCAGAGTATTCTCTCAACAGCTGAATATATTTGCTTTTGCTTTTTGGCGATAAAAAAGACAGACTGTCATCAATTAAAAGCACCTCTGAATTGATGTCAATTGCAGTGACTATGTTCAGCTGTTCTTTTTCACCGCCAGACAGATAGGATGGGTTCATTTTTGGGTCAATATAATTAGGTAAAACAGCCAGCCCATCATTAAGCATGGCCTCTAATTTTTTTGGTTCAAGCTGCCTACACTCGCCTGAGAAGGTTATTTCACTGCCGATTGTAGATGCAATAATTTGATGGTCAGGGTTTTGATATATTCTATAAACCTTCAAGGAGTGGCTCTCCAGGAACATCTCAAAATTTTGTTTGGTAACATTTTTTTCTTTCTGTATTATATCTAAAATTGTGCTCTTGCCCGTGCTACTCTCTCCGTAGATGACGTTTAACCCCGGTTTAAATACAATAGTCTCTCTTTCAGGTGTAAATTTTTCAAAGGTTATCTGAGCAATAAGTTTATTCATTGAGAATAGATTTTACTATTTTTTCGGTTGATCCGGAGTTTTTGTGTATTGCATCTCTCGCGGCAAGTCCAGATATTTGTAGATGATTATTATTTTCAATCAGCTCCGTCATTTTTTTTGTAAACTCATCAGCATTGTTTACTACAAAACCGCCAGAGACTGAAAGAAGCTCCCCCGCCTCATGCGCATGGTCATATCGAGGACCAAATAAAACTGGTATCCCAGCAACAGCAGGCTCCATTACATTGTGAATTCCTGTACCGAATCCACCTCCAATGTAAGCTATATTGCTTTGCCAGTAGAGTCTCGATAATACACCAACAACTCCAACCACAACTAGTTGATCATTTGGTAATGCTATGTCATTTTCTTTATTAAAGACAGTAGTTAAAAACCCTTCATCTTTGAATTTTGATTTAATTCTCTCAATCTCATCGCTTTTTGGCTCATGCGGCACATATACAATTTTAATATTCGGGTAAGATCTCATGAGGTTGGATAGAGATTTTATGAGCATATACTCCTCCTCCTCATGCGCACTACCAATAATAATGCGTATGTAATCATCTGGTTGGCTATCTTGATCATAATCTTTTACTGCTTTTTGAACCATATCGTAGCGTGGATTGCCCATTACCTTCAATGTCGGCATGTTCGTATCACCGAAATATAGCTCGAAAAACCGTGCATCTTCCTCTGACACTGTGCAGATGACATCAACAGATCGGTATATGCTCTTAAAAAAATTCCTAATAACAGGAAATATCTTAAGAGTTGACTGTTTAAAACGATATGCAAATATTTTTGTGCGTATTCCTTTTAACTTAGAGATCCACATAAAATTAGGCCAGTAATCATACGACGCAAAAATTACTTTATCTGGACAGACTATGTTAAGAGCACGATTTACAGTCCAAAAAAAATCAAATGGCATGTAAAACTTTAGGTCAATTAAATCACAATGCGCGCTATTATAACCTGAGCAAGAAGTAAAACTCATTAAAATCTTTGATCTTGGCTTCTGTACTTTTATGCCCTCTATGACAGGTTTAATTTGGAAAAATTCTCCTAGGCTTGATGCATGAAACCAATATATTACATTATCTTTTCTGTTTTTATTAAAGTATAACTTTAATTTTTTTATGACACCAAATTTGCCATACATAGATTCCCTTGTTTTGTCACTGAACAATGAAAATACTATCGCATAGAAAAAAACAAGAGGATACAGAATCGTATTGTATAATATGAACCAGAAAATAAGCATCCAAGACTAAACTCTTGATAGTTCGTTTAAAACGTCCTCAACACCTATTGAAGTCATGCAATATTGATGCTCTCTGTAGCATGGAAAACTTCCATTTTGCGAGCAAGGTCTGCACCATACATCGCTCTCAATCATTTTGGATTTTGGTAAATACACACCACCTCCAGTTTCTCTGGATGTCGGTCCTAGAATCATCGTAGCGCTCTTACCTAATGCCTCGGCCATATGCACTAAACCTGTGTCACTTCCAACAATATGTTTTGCGTTGTATATGACTGCCATTGCCTCTCTAAAACTCGTTTTGCCAGCTAGATTCAGCACATTGCCTGACATTTCTCCTATTTTGTCTTTAGCAATATAGCGTCTGATGATAATCCCAAAATGACAACTGGGAAATTCAGTTTGTCGAAGAGTTCTGCATATTTTTTTGGAGACCATTGCTTCTGCAACCATGCTGATCCAGGTGCAGCAACGAAATAATCATTATTAATCCCTTTTGATCGAATAAAATCAATACCTTTGTTTATTTCGTGCTTATTAAGAATTAGCTTTGTCGGCGGTAAATCATTCTCATCATAAATTTCACCAAGATTTTCGTGGTACATTCTTAAAGTAGAAAATGATTTATCAAAGTAATTTTTATGTAAATAAAATAGGGCGGCTCTCTTCATCCTTGGCTTTTTTAAATGGTAAGTTATACTTCTTGAACGCAGCATCACAATATTAGATCGGATTGAGTTATGTAGGTCATATATGATATCGTAATCTTTATTGGCAATATACTTACTGAAGTTCCATAATTGTTTTAAAGACCAGCTCTTTTCTATTGTTAGTAACCTGTCTATGTCAGGGTGGTATTCTAAAATAGGTGCATAGGTACTCAATGTAAGAAAGGTGATTTTCGCATAAGGGTTTGAGTTGCGAATTGTCCTCAAAGGACTAGTTGACAAGACAACATCACCTAGAGAGCTAAAACGAATAATTAGAATCCTCTGCATAGAGCGAGAATTTACTTGAACCTGTTTTTATTAAAATGGACTAAATCTTCGCAGGATTTTTTTATGCTTGAATGCGGGTAGTGGGAGATAGCATCAATAGCTAGACTTGAGTAATCATCAAGCTTCTTTTTTGAATAATCTATACCTCCAGTTTTGTTAATTAACTTAGTGATGTCGGACATAACTCTCTTGTTCTTCTTTTTATATCCCAAAAGTTTTTTTAATTCTCTGTACTCTTTTCTGTTCATATTATTTTTGGAATAAATCAATGGTAAAGTCATCATGTTTCTTTTAACGTCCCCGCCTAAATTTTTACCAGTATCACTCTCTTTCCCCAATAAATCAAATAGGTCATCCTTAATCTGAAATGCAATCCCGAGATTTTGCCCAAAAGCACTGGTTGCTGCTCTATCCTCCTTTTTTTTTGTAGTGGTTATTGCACCAAGTTCACAACTCGTAGCTAAGAGTGATGCGGTTTTTTGACCTATCATATCAAAATAAACTTCCTCTGTCATCGAACCAGAGAAACTTCTTTCCATCTGTAAAATCTCACCAGCACTTAAATGCTCAGCCGTTTTTGAAATCTGACCTAAAGCATCGAAGTCCTTTAAATCGATCATATTTATTAGCGCTTTACTTAATATAAAATCTCCCATCAAAACGGATAATTTGTTTTTCCATATTTTATTAACTGACGCTCTACCTCTTCTTAGTGTAGCGTCGTCAACAACATCATCATGAATTAGTGTTGCAATGTGCAGCAGTTCAACCATTGCAGCAGCTCTATAGGTGTTTTCAGTAGGCTCACTGCATAGTCTCGCAGATAATATTGTGAGTATTGGTCGAATGTTTTTGCCTCTATTTCTCATCATATATTTTGAAACTGTATTGATTAGACTGACTTCAGAACGAAGAGCTTTATCAAATTCTTTTTGATATAGCTCTAGGTCTGTATTTATTGATGATGTAATTTTTTTTAATATGTCCAAATGCTGATTCATAAACGTTTTAAAATAACCTAATTGTTAAATTGGATTCAATTATGTTTTGAACGATTTACAATCCATGAGACACCAATACTTGTTTCATAAAGAATTACTAATGGAAAAGCCATAAGCAACATTGACACCGGATCCGGCGGGGTTATAAAAGAGGATAGGACGAGAATTACAATGATAGAATATTTTCTGTAATGCCTCATAAAAGCTGGTGTTAATATCCCTGTCGCAGAGAGTAGCAGCGAAACTACTGGAAGCTGAAAAATTAGACCGGCACCAATCATCAGCCATGCCATAAAACTAAAATAATACTGAATAGAGAAATTGTTATCAACATGCTGAGAGGCAATAGAGCTAAAAAATTCAAGCGAAAATGGAACTAAAACAATATATCCAAAAGTAATACCAATCCCGAATGAAAGAGATGCAAATAACACAACTGGTATGATAATTTTTTTTTCATTTACTTTTAGACCAGGAGCAACAAACTTCCAGAACTGATAAACCGTATGGGGTACTGATAGAACAAACCCAGAGATAAACGAGACATACCATTTTATCATGAACATACTCTGAACTTGAAGTGACTGAAGTGCTATAGAACTCTTTGTATTTTTAGCAGGCTCTAAGAAAAAATATAAAATTTCATCAATATAAAAATAGGATAAAGCAGAAAAAAAAATTATACCAATCAGGGTCCGGGCGAGCCTCCATCTTAATTCCTCAAGATGATCAAGAAAACCCATTTCCTTATTATCACTTATACCCATTATGTCACTGTGACAAGAGTTCATCAGCCATTACATGTGGCGCTTTAGATATACTATCGAATTTTAAGGCTGAATTATCTAGTAACATTTTCTTGTCCTCTGTCCAGAAATTTTCCTCAAGTTTTTCTCTAACATATGCTAGAACCCTCTTTCTATATCTACCCCCTCTTCTTTTATCGAGATCACCAGATTTCTTCATGTTCTCTGCGTACTTTANAAGAGAATTATAAAGTTCTTTTATACCTTTTTTTTCCGAACCGACTGTATTGAGTACGATAGGTTCTTCTCCTTCCTTGCTTGATGTGTTATGCAACATATTTCGTAAAGTCGTGCTTAATTGGTTAGCGCCTGATCTATCAGACTTATTAATCACAAAAATATCTCCAATTTCGATTAAACCGGCTTTCATCATTTGAATTTCGTCTCCGGATTCCGGTACCAACACAACAAGGCACAGGTCTGCAGCTCTGATTATATCGTGTTCACTTTGACCCACTCCTACTGTTTCATATATAATATAATCTTTCCCACTAGCAGATAGTATATCTCCTAATTCTTGCGATCTTTTGGCCAGGCCACCCAGATCTCCATTACTGCCCATACTTCTCATGAAAACACCATCATCCCATGCATAATTATTCATTCGCACTCTGTCACCAAGAAAAGACCCTCCTGTGAAGGGGCTTGTTGGGTCAACCGCTATTACACCTACGGTTTTTTGATTTTTTACAAACATTTCTATTAACAAGTCTGTTAATGTACTCTTACCTGCACCGGGAGGACCTGTAACACCAATGCGTAAAGATTGGTTGGAGTACTTCTGCAAGGCTTTTAGTAAAGAAAACTGGCCAGGTAGATCATTTTCGACTAGAGTCAGCGCTTTTGATATTGATCCATGATCATTATTAATTATACCATGGATAAGAGGTTGGTGCATCTATGAATCAAACTCCCTAATAAATTTTTTATAGTCTATTATAATTAACTCTCGACCACTCCTCTCAATGAGTTGCTCTTTTTCTAAAACAGTTAGTGCTCTTGATACGGTCTCTCTAGATGTACCAGCCATATTTGCGATATCTTGCTGTATCGGAATCTTAGCAATGGTTACTCTGCCATTGCGAATGATGCCTCTCTCGTCAGCAAATCTAATAATGCAAAGTGCTATTCTTTTCTCAGCATCACTTAGCGACAGGCTTGCAATATGCCGGTCACTTTTACGCAATCTACTTGCAAGTTCTTTCAATAATTGGATGGCAATTTTAGGGTATTCATGAAGAACAATGAGAAAATCTTTTCGATTCAATGTAAGCACTTCAGTTTTCTCGAGCGCAATAACATTAGCGGACCGTGATTCTCCATCGAGTAGCGACATTTCACCAAAAAAATCTCCTTGATTAAGCATAGCTAAAATTACCTCTCTGCCTTCCTTACTTAAACGAGTGACCTTAACACTGCCTTTAACAACAAAAAAGCACTGCTCTCCGTCCGATTCCTCCAAAAAAATATAATTCCCAGATTCATATTTTCTAGAAACCATTTTTTCACTAATATATCCTAGCTCCTCCTTTTTGAGATCCCAGAAAAGTGCAACAGATTGCAATAGTTTGATCTTCTTCATACGACAAAAATAACACTCAAATATATCTTTTCAAATTTTATATGAGCTTAAAAATTAGATGTTTAGTTAAAAACTAATTCAGACGTAACTCAAACAAAAATAAGACATCCATTGACTTAAGAACTAACTACATAGTAATTTTTAAAGCAAAAAATTAAAGGCCGTTGAATATATGGACAGACATCCTCAGCAATTAAAAAGAGAGAGACAAGATAAAAAAAGGCGCACGAGAAACGTTGATAGCCTATCGAGGTTGCGTACTCATATCAAAAAAGTACTAGCTTCAAACTCAAAAAATGATGCTGTAATACTTTACAGACATACAGTAAAAATTATAGATAAAGCTGTTAGCAAAAATCTCATACATAAAAATACTGGTGCGCGAAGAAAATCACAAATTACCCGCCATCTGAACTCACTAAATTAATTCATTAATAGAAGGTTAACTGTCCGATACTTGATAGTTGGGCGCCTCTTTTACTATTCTTACCTCATGCGGATGATTCTCCTTTAGCGCTGCAGATGTTACCTGAATAAACTCGGTATCGCGTCCAAACTGTTCAATATTTTCACAACCGCAGTATCCCATAGATGATCTAATGCCACCAATCATTTGATGAATTGTATTTATCACAGGGCCGCGATAGGGTACCATTCCCTCTATTCCCTCTGGCACTAGTTTAGTTGGCTCTGCTCCTTCTTGAAAATATCTATCTCCACTACCTTGTTGCATTGCGCCCATTGAACCCATACCCCTGTATGATTTATACTGTCTGCCTTCATATAAAATAGTCTCTCCTGGACTCTCATCCATCCCAGCGAGCAAGCTACCAAGCATCAATGACTCGGCGCCGGCTGCTAAAGCTTTCGCAAGATCACCACTATATCGCAAACCACCATCAGCAATAACTGGAATATTTGATTCTCTTGCAACGTCTACAGATTCAATTATTGCAGTGAGTTGAGGTACGCCCACCCCAGCAATTACTCTTGTGGTACAACTTGCTCCTGACCCAATTCCGACTTTAACACAGTCGGCCCCCGCATCTATAAGTGCTTTTGCACCATCGCCAGAGGCAACATTACCTGCAATTATATCTTTATTTGGAGATAAACTTTTAATTTTTGATATTGCTTTTAAAACACCTTTTGAGTGTCCGTGGGCTGTATCAACTACAATCACATCAACGTTGGAATTAATCAGTTCTCTAGATCGTTCAAATGCATCACCAGCTACCCCAACTGCGGCTGCAACACGTAGCCTACCATTCTCATCTTTGCATGCATTTGGATGGTCTTCGTTTTTTTGGATATCTTTGACAGTAATTAACCCACTTAAATTATAGTCTGAGTCGACAACCAGTAGTTTTTCAATCCTGTGCTGTTGTAGTATATCTTTAGCTTTATCTAGGGATGTGCCTACAGGCACAGTTATTAGTTCATCTGTTGTCATAGACTCTGATACAGGAAGCTGATCATTAGTTTCAAATCTTATATCTCTGTTGGTGATGATGCCTACAAGTATACCTTCCTTTAAAACTGGAAGACCACTAATCTTATAGTCGGACATTATGTTTTTTGCCTCTTTTATAGTGGACTGATGATCAACAGTAATTGGCTCTAGTATCATCCCACTCTCTGATCTCTTGACCTTATCAACCATTTTTGACTGTCTATCAATGCTTAGATTTTTATGGATGACGCCAAGACCTCCTGCTCTAGCAAGAGCAATTGCCATTTGACTTTCAGTAACGGTATCCATTGCCGCACTCAAAATTGGAATATTGAGATTGATATTTTTTGTTAGACGAGTCTTTAGATTAACATCTCTAGGAAGGATTTTTGAATCTTGAGGGACCAATAATACGTCATCAAAAGTAAGTGCCTGTTTAAATGGTGGTCGATTTCTCACATTTACTCCAATTTTAAAAAGTTTGAGACAGCATTTATTATACCTCCGGAATTAATCAAACCAGATATTTTCTCAATCTCAGAAGTTAATGGTCTATCCCCTTTAACATAATCACAATTTTTGTTTAGTAAATCTAAGATGGGCCGTGTCCCTTTTCCGGGGGTGAGTCCTACCATACCAATATTATTCGCCGCTCCTGCTACGATTAACTCAATGGCTAAGATAAAAACTATGTTTTCATAAATTTTGTCTAGTTTGAAAGCTGACCATGGTGCCATGCTTACTAAATCCTCTTGCCCTCCGGAGGTTGGAAGGGAATCAACGCTTGCCGGATGCGAAAGAGTTTTATTTTCAGACGCAAGTGCAGAGGCTGTAACATGCGCAATCATATATCCTGATTGGACACCAGGATCTTCAGTCACAAAAGGAGGAATTTGTTCACCAATGCCCTTCATAAAGTAGTGTACTCTTCTTTCAGATATTGCACCGATTTCAGAACCTATTTTAATGAGATGGCTATCGTATCAAGTGCCTGAGCAATATGCTCAGCGTGAAAATGTCCGGATGTAGACACATTTTTTTCATTCATTATTAGTGGATTATCACTAACACTATTTATCTCGTTATTGATTACATTAGATGCACTTGAAAACATGTCTCGACATGCACCGTGGACATGTGGAATGCATCTAAAGCTATAAGGGTCTTGGACAGTTTCACAGGTTTTATGTGATTCTACAATTTGACTTCCAGTAAGTATTTTGTAAACATTTCTTGCGGATTGGCGCTGCCCAGGATGCATTTTAAGTTTATGGATATTTGCTTTAAATACAGAGCGACTTGAGAGACTGTTTTCAACAGATACGGCTCCAGCGATATCAGCAGTTTTTAAGCATCGCTCACCTTTCAAGCATGCCTCAATTGCCAAGGCGGTTGATACCTGTGTACCATTGATTAAACTTAATCCCTCCTTGGGACCCAGTTTAAAGGCGTTTATGCCATACTTTTTTAAAATATTCTTGGTTTTATATTTTTTACCATTGTGGAAAACTTCGCCTTCACCTATCAAGGCCAGCGCCATGTGACCAAGAGGTGCGAGGTCACCACTTGCGCCCACAGAGCCCCTCTTGGGTATAACCGGCATTATGTCTTTATTTATAAATTGTACTATCTTGTTTGCTAGACCCATCCTTACACCGCTGTATCCATGTGCAAATGTTAATAGTTTTAAAAAAAGAACAACTCTAACGATACTGGGTTCAAGATGTTCACCAATTCCAGATGCGTGGCTTCTGACAAGGTTAATTTGAAGCTGGCTTTGATCTTCGTTATTTATTGGAATATGACTTAGGTTTCCAAAACCAGTATTGACCCCATACACGCTTTCTCCACTGCTAAGTATAGATTGAAGATTCTTGTGAGACCTCTTGATGTTGTGTGTAGCTGATTTTGAAAGCCTGACCTTAACAGGCCCCTTAAAAAAAGGTGCAAAATATCTAAAGCTTATCTTTTTCGTTGAAACATGTAGTGTTTCCATTGGGTAATATATGGAAATAGCTAGAAATCATCCAAACTTAGAAGTATAATTATATTATGGATTCTGCATTCGTGAAAGTTTGCATGTCAACCGGCAATGATTCACTAAGTAGTGATCCATATCGCTTCACAACTATCCTGTTGTCCAAACAGACAAACTTCCCTGCATCATAACTTGTTCTGATCAAACGGCCAAATCCTTGCCTGAATTTTATGGCAGCTTCAGGAATGGTGTAGTCAAGAAAACTATTTCCACCCATTTTATTTATGTACTCTGCGTAAGACTTAACTAGTGGATCGCTTGGCACATCAAATGGCAGCTTCACCATGACAAGTATTTCAAGCAAATCACCTGGTAAATCAATCCCCTCCCAAAAGCTATTTGTACCAAAAAGTATCCCATCAGACTTTTGGTACATTCCTCTAAGAATAGACGGTCTAGAAGCCCCTTTAACCTGTGCAAAAAGGGGTAGGTCTCTTCCATTTTGTTTATTTCTAAGATATTTTGCAGTCTCAGTTAAAATCCGAACCGATGTGAATAGAACCATCATTCTTTTGTGACTATTTGTGTGAATATCGTAGATAATATCGCCAACGCTTTTTGGATCATTTGATATTTCTCTTGGTCCTGCATACTGATAATAAGTAACCTGTTCACTGTAATGAAAAGGGCTTAGAAATTCTTTTTTCTTTGCATTTCCCATTTCATCAATGCCAATGCGTCTTGAGTAATAGTCGAACGAATTGTGAACTTGTAAAGTAGCTGAAGTGAGAACACAACTTTCCAATTTTTCAAAAAACTTCCTCCTCAATATGGATGATATGTCAACCATTACCATGAAAAGGGACAACTCTAGGGTATCCTTTTTATATGTACCATATTTGAACTCACCATCTATCCAATATACCCACTCTGGATCCTGATCACCTGTGAGCATGATTAAACTGTCAATGAGACCCACTGTAATTTCGAGCCCACGATCTAATGAAGCGTGCAAGATAGGGTATTTAGACCGGTCACTGTCTAATTCAAGTGTTGCTTTTTTGAGACTTGATGTAATCCTCATTATGCTCTCCAAAGCATTTCTCATGCTATTTATCTCAGCTTTTAAGGGGGCATATTCTTTGGATATGTTTCTTAAAATTAATTGCTCTTGATAACTTTTGTCAGAATTAAAACTGTGTTGTTTTTCCTCATGTAGGCGTTCCATTAAAATATTGAGATGATCTTTCGCTTTTAATACTTCTCTTTTCAATTCATCTCTCAAGCTAGTTAGATCCGGAATTTTTTCCCCAATGGAGTTTATAATATTATTCCATCGCGCAGATCTAGAAAAAGATGGGTCAAGATTTTGCAAATTATACAGAACTTGTTGCTCACTCCATTCAACCTTAAACTGGTCATAGGCAGATTTTGTAAGATTATGAGCCTCGTCAATTATTACTGACTTGTAGTCTGGCAGAAGCCCTTTTTGAACAATGTCAGCCATTAGTAAACTGTGGTTAATTACTATTACCTCCGCATAATATGCAGCTTTTCTCAATTTGCCATAATAACAACCATCATTTCCAGAGCAAATATCTCCAGTGCAGAACCCGCTGTCACTATTCACAGATGACCTTAACCACTCTCTCCTAGCATTGAAAAACCCAGAACACTCGCTCATATCCCCGGTTTTTGTCCAGTACATCCAAAAAATAAGCGGAATAATTGCTTCCAAATCAGCTCTATCCAAAGTCTTAGGCTCCGAAATCAACCATTTAAATCTTGTTTTACAGATATAATTTTTTCTGCCCTTAAGCAACACCGCTTTAAGCGGTACATCAAGAGCTTTTAAAATAGTTGGAAGATCTTTGTAAAATAACTGATCCTGCAGATGCTTAGTATTACAAGCAATAATTGTTGGGCCTTCGTCCTCAAAGTTTGCGGACCTACGAATTGCACCAAATAAATAGGACATCGATTTCCCAAGACCAGTACCAGCTTCGAATACGCCTATCCCAGGTTCAATATTAAGGGTATGATCTACAACCTCAGCGTATTTTTCCTGACTAGCACGGTGCTCAAAATTTGGGTGTATTTTAGACAGGAGTCCGCTTGCGCCGAATACCTCCTCAGCGTGAATGTTTGCTATAGAACTACTACCATCGAAGAATAAGGTATTTGAGCTTAAATCTTTTGAATTGCTGAAATTTGAAACACCACGTTTTATTTCGCCTTTTTTGATAAGTAGATTGCCAAGATCAACATATAACTTTTGATTAGGTATACTAGTTCCTTTAATCATGCCATTAATTTTTGATATTATCTCGATTGGATATTTTGAGACCTCTTCGATCAGTTCTAAAAATATCAGGCCAGTATTTTTGGTATCGTTTTCAGCTCGATGGGCACCCTCTAGTGGCAAATTATAGTACTCAGATAATGCACCTAGATTAAATACCGGTTGTTCAAATAAAACACTTCTTGCAAGTTGTAAAGTATCATACTTCGAATTGCTTTGAGGATCCCTCGACCATCGTTGACACAATTTGGTTAAAAAATTATTATCAAAATGTATGTTGTGAGCGACAAGGGGATAGTTACCTATGAATGCTAAAAGGTCATCCACAATAGATTCTTCAGTAGGCTTAGATTGAACCATTGAGTTTGTTATGCCGGTAATATCTGTTATTAATTCAGGGATATCAATGTTAGGGTTAATTAGCTGAACATATCGATCAGATATTTCACCTTCTCTGAATTTTATTGCTGCGACCTCGATAATTCTATCGTGGTTTGGGTCAAGACCTGTTGTTTCAAAGTCAAATGCAATATAGCAAGAAAGTTCTAGTTGCTTCAGTAGCTCTCTTCGTTCCAAACTGATTTTACTCAAGAGAATAAAATTTTAAAATAAAAAGAAGGGTCAGAAAGCTCATCTCTAGCAACCTCGTTAGAGAGCATACCAGAAATTATTTCCTGGACATCGCTATTCCTTGCTGCGCGTTTAATTACAAAATTTAAGAGAAAACTTGATCGAGCTAGTTTTTGCAATTTTGTGCTTGTTGCTAGTTCTCCACCAAGCTCGTCCCAAACTAACCTATCATATTCTTTCAATGTTTTACTTTCATAGTTGTTCATTTCTTTTGCTTTTGATGCTACTTTCATAGCATGTTTTGCTGCTACCATTGCATTACCAATACCTTCGCCGGTAAATGGATCTATAAGCCCTGCAGCATCCCCCAATAACAAAAATCCATCACCGTGATTTTTTCTACGAATACTACCCATGGGAAGGTTCCATCCTTTGGGTTTCTCAAGCGGGCGTGCATTCTTAAAACGGTTCCTAAAAAATCTTGAAGTGATAATCTCATCCATTATCTGCCCTAGACTTCTTTTTTCTTTTTTTGCATAACTCTTGAATATCCCAATTCCTATATTGGCCTTGCCCTCTCCTGCAGGAAAAATCCAAAAGTACCCAGGCTTGACCTCACTCACATAGTGTAATTCTATCTGGTCTGTGAGTCCCTCCACTCCCTCATAATAGCACCTAATGGCCACTGCTGTGTTGTTTATATCCATTTCGTAAAGACCTAGTTTCCTAGCAATTATGGAATTTGCGCCGTCACAGCCCATTACCAGAGGAGCATGAAGAGTTTCAATATTTCCATCAGTATTCTGGCCGCTGATACCAACTATAGATTCATCCTCATAAATTATATTATTAACCCTGAAACACTGCCGAGTTTCAACTACATCGGCAGCCTTTTTAAAAAGATAGTTGTCAAAAATTTCTCTTGTTATAACATATCCTTTTGTGATATGACGAATGTTTTTACTGTCCTTTAGGTGTACATTGAACTGGCTGTGGTTGGGACTTCCAAATGTAATTCTATTAATCTCTGACCCTTCTAAGAGGTCTAAGCCGTTGGTCAGTCCTAGGTCTCTCATGATACCAACAGTCTTACCTGAAATGGCGTCTCCACATATTTTATCTCTTGGGAAAACTGCTTTATCAACAACTACAGCATTTAATCCTTGCCTATCTGCATAGAGAGCAGCTGTTGCGCCAGCTGGACCACCGCCAACAATTATAACATCATACTTGCTTGTGCTCATCTAAAAAGTCAACTCCAAAGGATGGGTGGACAATGCCATATCTTAAGTAATTGACTGTCCTGATTGAAAAAAATAATATAGCCAATGGAATTAAAAACCATGGTGCTCTAACGCATAAAAACATTGCAAAAATAAATAGTGGGTAGAACCTTGCTCTCTGTAAATGTCTAACATGACTAGGCCATATTAAAGCAATAATTGCAAATGGTATTGAAACAGCACCCGCAGTACTGACAACAGGATCATCAAGAGCAATTCCTAGTATTATTGTAATCGACATGAGGAATATAGATAGAGATAAAAACTTGAGTTTTTGCTCCCAACTAACCACACTCCATACACGGTTTTCGAGATTTAGTTTTAGTTTAAACTGAAAAATAAGAGCACAAGACGCAAAAGAAGTGGCGTATGGTAATATCCCCAACAGACTATACAATGTATCTACGTAGGATTGAGATAGGGGTGCATCATAAGGAGCGGACGATTTTATGTCTAGGAATGCGGTAGGATCGAACCAGCCAAAACCAATTAACCCAAGACCAATGAATACATGGCTAGCCAACTCTTTATTGCTTAAAACCTTATCACCTAGAGACCACATTCGTCTTGGCCTTAAAACAAAATTAAAAAAAATAGTGGTTATACCTAATTTCGCAAGACCAGTGCTCCATCCACCCCATTCCCAGTAGATGTATCTATCACCAAGATCCATCGTTAAAACGATGCCTGAAACTGTCAACGTCCATAGTGTGAAAAGTTGGATCCATCCTTGGGAGTCCAAGCGCTGACCTATAACCTCAAATAGCGTTTGAAATTCCTTGTGATTATCAGAATTTATCGGCACTAATTTTTCCAACAACATTTCTTAACCTATAATCGCGTTTCCTGTTAGTTTCGCAAATACCTCATTGAAAATGATAAAACCAACAACTACTGCTGAAATGGCAAAGAGTATTTTTACGAGTATTGGATTTATATTTTCTTTTTCCATACCAACACTTAATTGTGAAATGAAATTTTTGACGCCCCATTTAGATAATATAAATAAAGCGGTAAAAAAGCCACCTATCGGAAGCATATATTTTGAAGATAAATAATCAAGAAAATCGAAAAAGGAAATATTTAGAATTTTTGAAAAATCATCAAAGCCACCAAAAGACATTGAACAGAAAACACCGACCAAAGTTACTAGCGAACCAAATATCAAGGTGGCTTTAGTCCGATCCCAATTTTTTTGATCGATAAAATATGCGGTTATGACCTCTAATATGGATATAGCTGAAGTAAGGGCGGCCATGAATAAGAGAAAGAAGAATAAAGTACCCCAGACTAAACCACCAGGAATCTGGGGAAAAATAGTGGGAAGGGCTACAAAAATTAATCCCGGCCCAGCACCAGGGTCTCCCCCCATCGCAAAAACAGTTGCAAAGATAGCAACTCCTGCCATCATTGCTATTAATGTGTCCAGAACAATTACCCACAAAGATGATGAGAGTAGATTCTGATCATTTTTTAGATAGCTTCCATATGTAATCATGGTACCCATACCAAGGCTTAGGGTAAAAAATGCATGCCCAAGAGCTAAAACTATGCTTGATGCATTTAGGTCTGAGAATTTTGGTTTAAATAAAAAGTCCAGAGCATTGACCCCGTTTGGTAAAGTAAGGCCCCTAACCATTAGCATCACAAGAATAGCTAAAATTGCTGGCATCATTACTTTTGCCCATTTCTCAATACCACCCTTTACTCCTTGTATTATTACCATAATTGTAAAACCCATAAATACCATCTGCCAAAAAACAGGATTTACAGAGTTCGAAATAAATGAGGTAAAATATTGCTCAGCTACTTTTGGGTTGCCAGATAGACTTTCAAATCCCCCTGATATAGATAGAAGTGCGTAGCGCAATGTCCAACCGCCCACGACTCCATAAAATGATAAAATAACAAAGGCAGATGCAACACCAAGCACTCCGACATATTTCCAACTTGTTTTGGGCGCTAATGCTTCAAAAGCTCCAACAGGACTTAGTTGTGTCTTTCTCCCTATGACGAATTCTGCTATTACTATTGGTAGTCCAACTAAAAAAATACAAATCAGATATATAATCGTAAAAGCGGCTCCGCCATTTTCACCAGCCATGTGAGGATATTTCCATATGTTACCCAAACCAACAGCAGATCCAGAGGCTGCTAATATAAACCCAAGCCTGCTACCCCATTGTTCTCTATTTCTCATTTTTTTCCTCACTATTTTTAATGATCTCGATTGGTTTATTCATCAAGTGGTCGAAAGAATGCAGGTGAGAATCAACAACAGCATCAATCATTGAGTAAACATATATTATGCCCATCCACCAAGCGTATTTATTCCTTTTTTCAAGATATCGATACTTTCTTAATGGGTAATTATTGCTATCATAATTATTATAGCGATCTAGATTTAATCTCCATGCCATGAATGATGATACCTCCAAACCAATGATCAATGCAGACTTGATCCATTTACCATTGTATACCTGACCTAGGCCAGGAACTAAAGAAAGGGCAAAAGCTTTTTTTGGACTCTTGATGGTTATAGCTGTTGTATCTTGAGACTTTCCAACCGTCAAAAACAGTAATAAAAATAGTGATATACGCACATGCACTAGTGGTTAGCTTCCATACGCTATACAGTCGATCTCAACCATTGCGTCCATTGGCAGCTTCGAGACCTCAACCGTGGACCTTGCGGGATATGTGCAATCTATAAAAAATTCCTTGAATTGATTGTTGATTACTGGGAAATCTGCAAAATCTTTTAGATAGACGGTCAGTTTTGCAATGTTAGACCTATCGACACCACCCTCAATCAAAACAGATTCGATATTCTCTAAAACCTGCTTAGTTTCAGCCTCAATCCCACCCTGCTTTATTGTTCCAGTTGAGGGATCAATACCAATCTGCCCACTTGTGAATATTAAGTTATCAAGTACAACACCTTGACTGTATGTGCCAATAGCCGCAGGAGCTTTTTTTGTTGATAAAATTTTCTTCATTTTTTAAAAATTATTTTCCAGACATATACACGGAAGCCCAATATCATCGTTCATTTTTCGGTAAGCGTCTCCCTCAAACTCTCTGATAAATAATTCGCCTACAGCGGCGACGGTAGTTTCAAAAAGATGACCACCCAATGTCCTCATCTCATGATCTGAAAGTACTACATGAGCATGAGCAAATGCAGACCCATCTTTCAGTGTAACGTTTCCCTCAAAACTTACTAATTCCAATACATTGTTAAATTGCTTTTTTACATATTTTTTTGTTACTGTATCATAGGCCCCTATCTCAGTATTTTTGACAGCACCGATACCTGATATTTTTGCATTATTAATATTTTTCTCTGTGCAAAACTTTGTCACTGTTTCCATAATTTTTTCGTTTTTTTCAATGTATAAAAAATAATCTCTATCAACTTGTTTGTACTGCATTTAATTTTCCAATGTATTGGTTAATAGCTGGTTGATTTCAGGTATTACATCATCAATTTTAGTTTCCTCACTTCCTCCAGCAGTTGCCAAGTGTGGTCTGCCACCGCCACCGCCACCAAGCATAGAGCCAATATCCTTAGCTAATACTCCAGCCTGAATACCTTTTTGGTTTAAATTTTTGGATATTACAACAACGGCTGCAGGCTTACCTGAAATTCTAGATAATAACACAGCAATTCCTGAAGACAGCTTATTGTATACGCTGTCACCATGCGCTTTTAAAGACTGCATGCTTGGTGTTTCTATTTTGCTGATAAGCAACGAATGCTCACCAACCTTTCCTATATTTTTAAAGAGATCAACACTGGCATTCGCGCTCAACTGATTTTTGAGCTTCTTTTCCAAGACCTTTTTATCATCCAATAGGCCTGAAACTCTTGTTACCACCTCTTTTGATGAAACATTGAGTATCTGTTGTAAACTGTTAACTATGTCATAATTTTTTTGCATCTCCGATACAGCCTTGTAGCCTGTCAAGGCTACGACTCGTCTAACACCAGAAGATAAGGAGGCCTCATCTTTTATTATGAACGAGCCGATGTCACCCGTCCTATTTACATGGGTTCCACCACACAATTCCATCGAGAACGCTCCAACCTCTACAACTCTCACCCTGTCACCATATTTTTCTCCAAACAGCGCCTCTGCACCCGCCTTTTTTGCATCATCAAAATTTTGAACAGAGACCGATAGCTTAGTATTGAGTAAAATTTGTTCATTAACTAATTTTTCAACCTTAACAATTTCCTCAGAAGTAATTTTTTTGAAGTGAGTGAGATCAAAGCGGAGATAATCTGGGTGTACAAGTGATCCAGCTTGATTTACGTGGTCACCAAGCACATTTTTCAAGGCCCTGTGCATTAAATGTGTTGCTGTATGATTTTTTTTTGTTGAATCTCTTCTTTTTTCGTCAACAAAACACTCAACATCGCGTGCATCCTTATCAATTTTTCCACTACAAATATGGATGAAAATATCATTTTCTTTTTTGACGTCAATTACTTTCAAATCTGAGTGGTTGCCTTTTATGGAACCAACATCTCCGACCTGCCCTCCAGATTCTGCGTAGAATGGCGTTTTATCAAGCACAACAAGTATTTGATCATTAGCAATCGCAAATCTTCTAACTTTTGACTCGCATGTCACGCTTTCATAACCAACAAAATATGAATCTTTACCCTCTGAAATTACAGTCCACTTATAATCAGATTCTTTTCGTATGAATTGTCCAGAAGCTTTTGCCTGTGTTTTTTGCTTCAGCATAGCCTCATCAAAACCACTTATATCTACATCCAGGCCTCTCTCCTTAGCCATTACCTGTGTTAGATCAAGGGGAAATCCGTAAGTATCATAAAGCTTAAACGCATCAGTGCCACTGATGCCGTTAGAATGGCGCCTTGATACAAGTTTTTCAAAATGATTAAGTCCTCTATCCAATGTCTTATTAAACGATACCTCTTCAGCCTCAATAACTTTTTTAATATGATTTTCCTTATCAAGAAGCTCAGGATAGATGCCGCCCATTATACTAGTAACGCTCGGAATCAATGCATGTAAAAATGGCTGATCAAGGTTCAGGCTTCTTCCATATCTAGCTGCCCTTCTCAAGATTCTTCTTAAAACATAACCTCTGCCATCATTTGATGGAAGAGCACCATCGGCAATTGAGAAACAGAGCATCCTTATGTGATCCGCTATAACTCTATGCGGTATTGGACTCTCTTCATAGGAGGATTCTGCGATGTCTTTTACAGATTCGATGATGGGTATGAATAGATCGGTATCATAATTACTTTTTTTACCTTGAAGAACAGAAGCTATTCGCTCTAAACCAGCTCCCGTATCTATATGCTTATTTGATAGGTCGGCAAACTCCCCATCACTTAATCGATTGCTCTGTATGAACACAAGGTTCCAAAGTTCCCAATAATCACTTGAATTATTAACTCCATTGGGATCTTGGTTGGTTAAGTCGTCTCCAACAAAATAATGGATCTCGGAACAAGGCCCGCATGGTCCTGTATCTCCCATTTCCCAGAAATTGTCTTGTTTTCCGCATTTTATCACTCTGCTTGGTTCAATGTCAGTTATTTTTTTCCATAATTCAAAAGCCTCATCATCGTCCTCATACACCGTAGCCCACAAACGCCTTTTGTCAAGCTCCCACTCTTTCGTTAGGAGGTTCCAGGCCCATTCAATCGCCTCCTCCTTGTAGTAGTCTCCAAATGACCAATTGCCAAGCATTTCAAAAAAAGTATGATGAAATGCATCGACACCCACCTCCTCTAGGTCATTGTGCTTGCCTGATACACGAATGCACTTCTGACTGTTCACGGCTCTAGAGAATCTTTTTTCTACCTCGTCCAGAAAAATAGGTTTAAACTGATTCATACCAGCATTGGTAAAAAGTAATGTGGAGTCCTCAATTGGCACCGTTGGTGCGCTGCGAACAATTTTATGATCCCTTTTTCGGAAGTATTCTATGAACGAGCTTCTTATTTCTTTGGAGTTCATATCAAAAAGAAAAACTAGTTTCTATGTTTGTCATGTTGACGGTCTCACCAACATCAAGAACGTCCCCATCTCCGTTCATATCTTTGAATGTTCTTCGAAATACATATGTTAATACCATACCGTTACCCAGTTCTAGACCAATATTATAACCCATTATAGTTGATTCCGAATATTTAAAATCAAAAGGATTCGGNACATTTCTTTGCTGGTAGAACCAGNAGGCCCTTTGAATTTTGCTTATGGGTTTTTTTAATTTTAGCACAGAGCTAAAGCTCTGGTTTGAGGCAGCCTCAAAAATTCTTTTATCAGAATTAAACTGATCACCATTGAGATTTTGAAAAGCGAGTGATGCGTTAATTAAACCGCCAACATCAAGATTCAACGATGAATAAAATCCGTTTTGTTTACCATACAGACCCAATTTTTGGGATTTAGTTATTATAGTACCTGTATTTCCGGATATGCTTTGAAATGTTGCACGCTCAACCTCGTATGATCGATTAAAGTAACCGAACTCGAACATGCCCTCTGGCACCATACGGTACTCAAGATTTAGTTTTGCTGGCCCGAACCTTGCCGATAAGCCAAGAGGAATAATNCCATAGCCTGCATTCTTTAGTTGCCCGCTAACAGGGTCCTTCGTCTCGCCAAGAAGAATTGCATATTGCCCATAGATATCAACTGATACGGGACCATCTTTGACAACTGCTTTTCCAAAATCAATTGCAAATGCATTAAAACTCTCAGATTTTTCTTTTATATTTAAAGGCTCGGGCTTTGTTTCAACACCGTCTGCATCGATCACGATACCCCAAATGGGAAAAGTGTAAGATGAATCCGTAAGCCCATCTCCGTCGACGTCAAACTCATTTATTGTGTCATTATCGGCCCATCCATCTGAATCTGTATCAAGCCACCAGTCACCATTATCAGGGAAATCGTCGACTAAATCTGGTCGGCCATCACTATCAGTGTCGCGAAGACCAAGATACTGGTTTCTATCACTAACAAAAGACATTCCCATATTGATTCCAAACTTCGTACTACGCGACAGCCTTGAACCCGTTAAACCCATGTTTTCTTTCAAATCATTCGTAAATCCGTACAATTTCATTCCGAAAACCTTTGTCTTAAATTCAAGCCCAATCTTACGCACTTCGGGATACAGCAATGTGTTGCTATAATTATTTAACAATATGCCATAACCCATTGTAACATTATCTAATGCGCCAATTTTAAAGTATTTTTCTCCCCAACGGTTACCGTATCGAACATAATAGATTTTATCTAAGATAGTATTTTTTATTTTTCCCGCGCTAGAAAAATCCCAATTATCATCATGGATGTTACCATCCTGATCAATGTATAGGACAATGTCAAATGCAACGGAAAACTTCCTAATTGGCAGTACCGGCCTCAAAGCTATTTGGTTCCACAATTTTCCATCAATTGTCACAGCTCCAAACCCACCCTGAATAGATTTTGTTGCTACCCCACTATCACCAGATGTGTCATCTGCCTTGAGGACTAAAAATTGATGCAACGTAAATAATATAATTGGTATAGTTTTAAATTTCATTTATTAACAGATTTAACCATATAAAATTACCGTTCGCCTTAGAAGTGAACAAAGGCTAATTGAAATTAGATTAATCCTAGCTATTGGCGAGGCAAATACAATTGTTAAAGCATAATTCCCTTTTAGCACATTACCCAAAGACCTTAAAAAAGATTTTATCTGTTGGTTTGTTTTTGAATTTTTCTTTATTGTTCGCATCCAAAGATCCATTACTAACAAAAATTAGTTTAGAATCAAAATCAAATGGAATAATTGTTAAATTGTACATAGATAAGCAAGTATCAAGTGAAAATATATCCGCATGGCAGGCAAATTCAGGCTGGTTTTACATTACAATATATGATATCAAGGCTGATACGAGCTCTGTAAAAAGCATATTACTACCAGGAGCGGTTTTATCTTCACAGGTTATACAATCTGAAAAGTCAGTTCAAATAGGTTTAAAAATGAAAAAACCAATAGAGAATTATGAATTCAACTTTAACAATGAGCATGAGATTCTTATCGGCTCCTTGCACTATTCGGTAAACTCTCTGACAACAAAAGAACTTTCAATTGATTCGGCGCGCGCTGTACAGGTTAGAGGTGTGCATAGCGGTATTAAAAAATGGTTGTTTCTTTCTGGATCGGGTTTAATCATTTCAGGCGCTCTTGAAAATAATAATTCAACAAGTGAATCAACGAAAACTTATTTAGGATCCGTTCTTCTGATTCTTGCATATATTGTTGACAGTTTATAGGGTTTATTATGAAAGATGCACTAGTTTATTACGCGATATTTTGGGCAATTGGGTTTCTACTACTAGGTCTATATCTTCGTTTTAAATATAGAGATAAACTAAATGACCTCGACCAATAGTTTATTATTTATTTTCTTAATAACTAATCTTTATGGTAAGATAAGTAGCCCCTCTGAATCGTTTAAAACATTGCTCAACAGCAACGGACCTATCGACGCAACGATTCATATAAATAACATAATAAAGAACGGAGTAAATTCCCTAACAGAGGAGCAACTAATCAACCTTGGACAGCTTGGATTAGCTACAAACAATGGTTCAATCGACATATTAAATGCCGATCTGGATCTAATCTATGACACCGAACATTTTAGATTTTTCTATACGCTTGAAGGTTATGATAAAGTAGAAAGCCAAGAGTATGTGGAAGAAATGGCCTCCATATTTGAGGAAGTCTGGTCTTTTTTTATTGACACAATGCTCTTTGATATGCCTCCAACAAACATACAAAATCTTTACGAAATACGCATAGAGAACCTACCTGGAGATTGGTTCGGAGCCGCGTTTGCAATTGGTTATGGTAATTCATGTGATAGCTACATTAAGATGAGAAACTCATACTCTGCATCACAGTTCTCATCGAATACTGAGATAGATAATATTAAAGTAACTGCAGTACACGAGTTCTTTCATGCGATACAATTTGACTATAATTGCAATGCTTTCGAGCAAAGCCCTTGGTTTATGGAAGCAACTGCTGTTTGGAGCGAGGATGAGTTATTTGATAGTATCAATGACCATTATCGTTACATTGCATCTTGGTTTTCCAAACCTAACACATCGATTATTTTATCAAATCAATGGCATGAGTATGGCTCATTTATTTTCTTTCAGTATATCGACGAGCATCTAGGCGGTAAAGAAACAATTAGAAATTTTTGGGAAAACTCAAGGCAACTATCCAATTCAACTGAGGATGTTACGCTCACAGCAATCAATCAGGAACTAGCACGATTTAATTCCTCTTTCGAGGATGTCTACAAAAGGATGTGCATTGCCAATAAAATACTCAGTGAAAGCGAGAACGCAGAGCTTTATAGATATGAAGAGGCAGCTGGCTATAGAACTCAAGTTAGCGGACCACAAGAAGAATTCATCATTTTTAATGAGCAAGACACTGAAACACTTTACAACCAATCGCTCATGCTGTATGCAAGTAATTATTATGCAGTGGCCACCGACTCACCAGTAAGAATCAAGCTAACGACAATTGAGGGTGATTTTGCTCTCGTTGCAATATTAAAGCAGCTTGGAACTAATAATTGGACAGTGAGATTTGGNGATGATATAAACATTGATCCAGACCTTGGTTTTGAATGGATATCTCTCCTGGTTTCTGCTGTGGGGGAGAGTGAAACATTTTGGAGCTATCGCCTGCAACTAATGGATGGCTACTCCGAAAATATTGAGAGCTTTATTCCATATCCGAATCCATCAAGAGGAGCAAACATTTTATTTCCTATACAGCTGATGGGACCGCAAACAATTAACCTAACAGTTTTCGATAAAATTGGTCGCACATTATGGGCAGACTCGTACGTTTATGATAAGCAAATTTTCACAAACCTCTCATGGAATGGCACTAACAACAATGGTAGAAAAGTATCTAACGGAGTATATTTTGTTCTTGTCAAAGGAAAGCAATATCAAAAAGTGCACAAAGTCACTTATCTAAAAAAAGAATGAAAATCTAAATTGCCTCGCCAAAATCTTGTATCTCCCTTAACATATCAAGATACTCACTGCGACCCTTTTTATATTTCTCAATAAACTTGAATCCATTTCTTTTCGAATCAATTAATAAAATATGACCACCTGTCTCTAAATATGCTAACTTATCTATTCTCTCCAAAAAATCTTCGAATTCATCCATGCGTTCATTATAGACTTCGATTTTTTTTGAAAATTGAATGATGTTTAAAGGCCCAGCATAGTTACTGCTATTAAAGAGAGCGCTGCTGAGTTCTTTATTTATTAGTTCTAATGTTGGATTCAATTTTTGTCTCTGAAATTTCAATTCATGAAGTGTATTTACAAAATTTATATGGAAATCTTTGACAACGATTAAATGTTTCTGATCTTTTTTAAAACCTTTTTTCAATTTTTTTAAACCATCATAGTATTGCTTTTGAGATTGCAAAATGTTTTGGCTATGAGACTCAATTAATTTTCGAAAAGTGACCGAGGAATCTGGAATAATTGACTCAAGGCTTGCACCTGAATCGCTTTTCAACTTATCATATATTAGAGTTATATCGCTTAGTGTACCTTCAGCTTCTAACATTGACGACATCATTAATTCATAATTAGGCTCAAGTCTATTATAAATCCTTAGATCTTTATCTAGGTAATAACGAAGCTGCTTTTTCATGATTCTGTCAAGGTCATTCATCTCTTTTCTAGCCTCTGTCAACCAGTTATGTGTTACCAAAATACGAACATCTAGAGCATATTTATCGCTGAATTTCCATGGCTTTAGTTTCCCAGCGCACTCTGTAAATAAAAAAAGGGCTCCCAATAATGAAAAAGCCCTCATTAAGCGAACAATGGTTTTAAACAACTTTACAATTTCCCTTCCCTGTCCATTTCAAGCAAGTCATCGTAACCTCCAATACTAGAATTATCTATCACAATTTGTGGCACAGTTCTACCCCCTGTTATATTATACAAATCTTCGCGCGAAATATTTTCACTTTCAATGTCAATTTCTTTGTATTTAAAGCCCTTCTCATCGAGAAGACGCTTTGCCATTTTACAAGGTCCACACCATGAAGTTGAGTATATGACCACATCCCTCCCCATTATTTTAAAAATACCAGCTTTTGTGTTTGCACAGATGATTTGGTATTTGCGACCAGAAAGTATGTTCCTGACGAAACATAGTTCCCAGCCTCGTTTTTACCTTTCCATGAAAACTGGTATTGACCGGGTACAATGAAACCCAGATGTAGTTTTCTTACCTCTCTGCCCATTAGATCAAAAATAGTAACATCTAGATCTGTAGCGTACGCAACCTTTAAATCTATCTTCGCTACTGGGTTAAATGGGTTAGGATAGGGTGCGCTCAAGCTAAAATCATTAGGAACGTTTTTTGCAGCAAGGTCCAATGTTCCAACGTAATTCGAAGGAGCCTCAGTGGTAAACCGAATAGCCCTTCCATTTTCTAATGTAGCAGCACCATCAGAATAAACATTATTAAAAACATACTGCAATCCATCGCTTTTATCCGGTGACTCAATTCCTACCGTAGAATAATTTTTTGTCACATCCACATCGTTTATGTCAAGATACTGAAATTCAATTATCCCATCTCCTGACTGTGTCGATATCTCTGCCTCATCATATAATATGACCTGAAATGTTTCTTCAGTGACCTCATCATAACCATTCAATGCTCTTGACCACTCAATTATAAACCTTCCCTCAGACTGATCATATCGTGTGTATACATTCACCCAGGTATCTATGTTACCGTCATTATTCGAGTCAATTGTCTCAAGATCATCAGAAAAAGGAGCGAGCATCGCTTTTGGACCCATATACATTGGTATAGACATATTCCAGAAATAGTCAATTTCGCACATTTCAAATGAAGTCCAGCCNTTAGAACTAATGGTGATTTGATCGTAGTCATTCCCGTAATATTTAAAACCAAAAGGAAGATCGACACGTACGTGGTCATCATCATCGAGCTGATAATGGCTTGCGCCCTCCCCACCATGATTTGGATCTAATTCTATCCAGTTAAAGTCTGGCCTTTGCTCAAAACCTGTGTCCGTATTGTCATAGGCCCAATAACCATAATTGTCGGGAGCAACAGGGTAAAAGATTTCTGTTGCTGGTACATGGAGCACCACCTCCTGAGTATGAAATGTATCATCATTTTTTTTCATGTTTATTAAAAATGTGATATCACTCCCGGGTGCAACATCGCCCAGTTCTATGTCAAATTGAGAGGATATAGCCACAGACTGAAATGGGTGTAAGTCAAACTGGTGCTCAGTCGAATTATTGACCATAACTTGTGCTCCATCAGAAATGGGTAGAATGTTAAATGAAATCTCCTCATAGTGACCGGGCGAATAGTTTGTAAAAATCATCTCGGCTTGAAATTGATTACTTGGCAATGCTTGATTATCAAAGGCTATGGAGAAAGACGGCCTATGAATTTCTACAGCAAAATTTCTCACGACNTCAATGCTACCAACTCCTTCAAACTTACCTACGATGGCATTTCCTGCATCAAAACCACTAGCTGTAAGATGCATATCTGTAAGAGTGACCGTCTCTCCTGGGCCCATTGCGGGTATGGTAACATCTAATGACGATGGAGAAATAGCATCAGAAAAAGTTATGAGCGCATCTGCTTGTGATAATATTTCGCTTGATGATAAATTTTCCAAAACAATATCAAGATTAAATTCCGCTCCCAGTACTGGGGTAACGGTCTGACCACCAGCGTGTACAATAATTTCTGCTATAGCCAGGTTACTCTCAGTATCGTTCTCTTCAACTGTAGCATTGATATGCCCCTGGATAAATGCAGGCTTGTTTGCATAGATATCGACACTGGAAATTGAACTAAGATTCGTAGAAACTGCGAACTCTCCGTTAACATCAGTTATCCCCTTAGATAACAGTTGTCCACCAGACATTATACTAATTACAGCGTTATTCACTGGATCGCCATTGCTGTTTTCTACGTCTATAGATATGTAGTTATCTGCCCTTGATATTGTGTTAGATGAGATGCTAAACTGATCTGGAGTGTCAATATATACCTGCAAAGATGGATCACCTAAAATGTTGTAGACATTGGCATAAAATTCTTGTGCCTCGCCAGCCCCATTTTGTGCTGGGAATTCTTTGTTAAGACCGGATTGTCCAGCCTGCATAGCAGGTCCCAGCTCAACAACACCGTGATTGAGCATCGCGTCGTACATATAGGCATTGATAACATTGTTGTATTTGGTGCTGGTGTGAAGGTCAGATGGGCCCACAAACGCAACACCTCCTTTTGGAACGGTGGGTGTTCCTCCTCGCAGGATTGCCTCCGCTAAGCAAGGGTCAACATTATTTGCAAAATCATTTGAATTACATACATAACTCATGAAGACCGGTGTAAGCCAGCCATTATTCAAATCATTAACATCATCAACATGGAACTCTGGATAATGCCAGCCATTAGCATCGCCCCATCCGCGGTAGTTGACTATCCCAACGCCATTGTCTATTATCGGTATTATAAAAGGTGCACCCTGCTGTGTAGGTGGATAGAATACTGTATCAACATCGGAGTATCCATAATCTAGTAACTCATCTCTCAGCCAATACGATGTCCATTTTGGAGTAATAGGAATGGGATAGGTGTTGGCATAGTTACCAGCTACTATAAGACCTCTATCAAGCCAACCACCGTCAAAAGCTAATGGATCTCTAGCATAGCGTATTGTCTTGGAAATAATAACTATTAAGTCTGATATAGAGTCTATCGATAAGCGTCCAATGAAAACGTCAGGTGTAGTATCCTCACCTAAAAGGTGCGTAAATTGTTGATCAGTAACATCATTCTCAGGCCCATAATAGAATGATGGAAAAGCTGCGAAGCCGTCTACATCTCCTATAAGCAATATATACTCCAGCATTGGGTCAGCTTGGAGGTGAGCAGAGATTGTATTTTTAACACTAGAGGCTGAACCCCCTGCCTCTGTGAGTGTCAACACCGAAACATCAAACCCCTGAGAGTATTTAAACTCAACGTAGCTACTCAGATAGGCTTCCAAAGCATCAGGGACAATAATCATAAATGTGCCTCTTTGAGCGTTAAGCTGCGATGGGAGTATGTTATAGTTTTGGGAGATCATATTGGTGAAGCTTAGCGGCACTCTGCTTCCCATTAATTCATTTCTTGAGTGTCCCCTATACTTTATCTCTGACGCAGCGAGAAATATAAGAGAAAAGATAATGGTTAATATTAATTTTTTATTATTATACATTTTTTTACAGCCTGTTCTGAAGCGGATTGAATTTGAATGAAAAACATACCTGAGCCAGTGCTTTGCCCCTCTAATGAACCGAGATCAAGACTAATAGACCTATCAGCCTTCGATTGGCTTGTAATCTTTCGACTAAAAACATTTTGTCCAAGTATATTGTATATATTTAGCACAGCGTTTCCAGCGGGTAAATTATTAATATTTACCAATAGATTTCCATAGGAAGGATTAGGGTAGATACCGCTTATGCGAAGAGGTATTTTAGGACTATAATTTCTACTGTTCTCTGTTATGCTTACATAGGCATCATTAATTGCTGACATCCTGATTTCTCTTATCTCCCACCCTCTGTAGTTAACAGTTTCGTCAGGTGAGAACTCAATCCGAACACGCGCTGAGCTGAATGAACCATCGGTCGTGGCATATATCAGGTGTTCCCGAAATTCATCCCATTCATTACCAGTCCACGCTTTGGTACCAAGAATATTATTATCCTGATCAAGTATCGAGACCCTGATCTCATCATGATCCCACTCCGTTTCAAACCGATGATCAACTGACACTACAACCCGGTTAGACCCATTGATATCATACAAGTCACTCTCCATCAACATACCATCAGCAAGAATACTATTTTCATAGTAGATATTCTCTTGGGAGCGTAATAAGCTGCCATTATAATACCACTCGCCTACGGAGTGTGGCCAAGGCAATGATAGATTAAGGTCATAATTGGTGCCTAGATCGTATGGTACAGTAAGATGAATATCAGAATCGAGAGCGAAATTCATTTCCCAAGGCATGAACTCACCATCCATTAAGAAGGTNATCTTATAATTGCCTCCTCTAAAGCTAAATGAGTTACTGCCTGAATAAATCGTTATTGGGTAGACAGAAAACTCGTTAGACACAGTTCCTTCGACCTCAATAATTTCTGTACCATCATGTTGGAGGTCAATAGATATCTGATATATATCATCAGGTGTGAGGTAAACATCCTGTTGTGTAATACCACTATTGTTTGCAGTAACTGTTAACTGCTTAGGTTCAAAGCCCTCTGATTTAAATAAAAGCGTGTAGGTTCCGGCATCTAATATGCGTCTGTACCGGCCAAACTCATTGGTTAATCTTGGTTTTAGTACACTACCTGTATGTTCGAGAACTTCAACCTCTACACCCTCAATCGGAATACCGCTACTATTATCCCTTACTATACCAGTTATTTGTCCCGCGTCGGTGTAGTAGCCTATGGCCCTATCCATTAGGTATACCATCGCCGGCTTTGTTCTATAAATGGTGTTTTCTAATAGCAACGCGTGGGGCTGGAGATTTGAGGTTCCGCACTCAACAAGATACTGTATGCATCCAGTTTCGCGATAGAACCAATCGTGCAATTTTCCATTTCGTGATCCACTAAAAACTGATAAATAGGTACTAGATCCATCTTCTGTTGGAATGTTCCCTGCAAACTCATCGGCTATGGACTTCATTATACCAAGATCTGGTGATTCTTTGGTCTCGTCCCACTTCCAAGAGGTAAAAACTTTTTCGGAAAGATTACCTGATCGCGAACTGTGCCAGACAATGGAAAATACAAAATCATTTTCTAAAGCAATGTCTCGAATTGCAATAGACTCGTTTTCAGAAAATGGCTCCTCTCCTTTGTAGTAGTCATAGTGTGATGCATAGTCAGAATTGTCTGGCTCTAAGAAAGTGTCTCCAAAAGCCCAGTTAAAGCTAAAGTTTCGGTTTAAATCTACACCATCAACATCATTGCCTATTGAAGGGTCGTAATCAAATACACTGTTTGGAAAGGCTCCCGACGGAGAAAGATCCCTCTTATTCTTTCTGTAGCTTAAATCAAGTCCATCATGTACTACGTTCAAACCCTCTGGGTTTGCTGTTGGAATTAACCAGATATCTAAATATTGTACAAGTATATTCATGTGATTCTGAATACTGATATCTGGGAAAAGAAGGTCTTTAATCAGCGAGATAACTACCTCAACTCCCATAATTTCTTCAGCGTGTACCTGGCCTATGAAAAGGACCCTAGGCTCATCCTCTTTGATGTGAGCATTATCTGATATCCTAACTGCTATAATTGGTATATTATCTTGGGTAGAATATCCTATTGTATCAAGGTGTACGAGGTGTCCAACATGCTCAGAGCGATTAAGCGTATCAAGAAATTCGTAAATCTCATCAGTTGTATGATACATCTCATCAAGCACTTGTCCATGCAAAATTCCGAGATAGATTGTAAAAAAAATTAATCTCATGTATTACTTTAGGTAGGTTACTTTACCTGTCTTACTGGTTGTGTTTGAATAAAATTCATATATATATATCCCAGCTGAAACTGGTTGCCCTAAATTGTTTACCGCATTCCAATATACGTTGTATGTACCGCCCACTCCAGGTATATACAGGCGATCATAAACTTTGCTACCTTTCAGATCATAAACTGCAAAATTAACAGCCTGCTTCTCAGGCAATTCAAATGAAAATGTAAGCGACCCGTTGAAAGGGTTGGGGTAAGCACTCAGAAGTTGAAATTCCTGCGGTAAATGTAGGGCACAGCCACTGCAAGCGGTTGTGGATGATAAAAGATCAGCTTTCATAAGAGTACGTCCGTAATAATTTGCCAAATCCTCTTTTCCTGAGCTCCTGTAGTCAATCCAATCTAGAAAATATTCTTCTCCTTGGTGCTTTGTAATATTGATATTTTGTTGCTTATGGTATGCGATACATATGGGTATACCATTTGGCTCGGTAGTCATACCGCTTCCAATTATATACCCACTTCCATAGAGATCAACACCATTGATCAGCAGCGGATCGACATTATAGTAACCTCTTTCATCTTCCCACACAACGAAAAACTCATTGGACTGGACTGATACCGCCTTTGGATTGTATTGGTTAGTGGTATCAACCGAAAATTGGATATTCCCAGAACTCTCCATTGATCCGTTGCTAAGGTTTAATACATCACCATATATTTCAAAGTCTGATCCATTCCTAAAATCTTGCCAAATCAAAAAAGCATGAGTCCCTAGCTCGTTGAAAGTGAAATCAAGCTCGACTTGATCGTTATCCTCTTCGACAACTGGTATGCCCCCTGTAGCATATTGTACTTCTCCGCTCCAGTCAACAAGCTGAGCATAGATATCTGAGAAGTTTCCTTCTTGCACCCATGTGGCGAGTACGCCATTGCCACTCCCTACGGCTTTTGCTTGAAGATTTCTCGAGTCATAATTGGAATTACTTAGACTATTCCCGTTTGGGTTCCAACCTATCTCAGCGTTCCCTTCTTGATCTATTTTTGTAAACTTTAGGGACGCTGCAGGCCAGGCCTCCTCCATCCAAAAAATCATATATTTATCATCAGGTGTAGGCACCACTGCCATAACATAGTCATCTGCAAATGATTCAACAAGTGCTACGCCCCCATCCGCAAGAACCACATTACCATCGGAGCCAATACTCTGAAAAAAGATATCATANGTTCCCATAGCTGTTATTTCTGACCAAAAACATACGATCCCTGATGCCGATTCTGCCAAGAACACGTTTGCCATCCCGTTGGTGCTAAAGCTGATACCATTTTCATCCCACACATTTTGTAATTGTTCATCTAGACGGTTTATTCTAATGTACTTTTCCCCTGTTAAACCGTCAAAAGTTGCAACGTAAATTCCTGTTGCAGTGCGTATTGTTTTAGGNGTTGAAAAATCTGTTTCCGAGGATGAATTATCGCTAAAAGACAGTTGTCTTCCATTAATCGCGGAGAGCTCTAAGTTGGTTATCCTAGAGCCATACATTTTCTTTGAGGATCGATTATCCTCCCATATAAAATAAATATCTTCATCACTTATTCTGTATGCATCAGTATATTTAATATCTCCATCTAGCCCCTCCATGGCAGTGATACCACTACCCTCCCAGACGGGGTTAAAGCTGGTGCCCACTTTCTGTACTTTAAGGTCTATACTCCCCGTACCCTTATCTCCAAAGATACAAAAAAGACCGTCCAGCGCATTGCCAACTAGGATAGGAGCAAACTGGTAATTGGGCTCAGCCGATATGGCAACTGCATCATCGAGTGAGTATTCCCCGGCCGCACCAATATTTTGGAAGTAGATATCTACATTTGGAAATGTGCCTCTCTCCCACACAATGTTGAGGTCGCCCTGAACGCCAGCAGAAAATCTAGCACTAAAATCAATATCATCTACAAAGTCCATACGAACGCCATCACCCCACTGCGTATCTCCGTTGACATCTACTTTCTGAAAGTACTGATCACCATTAATAGGGTCATTTCTTAAGTCCTTCCAGTTCACAAAAACTTCTCCAGCTGTGCTTCTCTTCACTCTCGGGGCGGTCTGTAGTGATGTGTTGGAGGATATCGGCTTTGCGTTATCAAAGACTAAACCATTATCATCTACAAATTGGTAAAGAACTTTTGAGTTCTCATCCCCTTCTTTCCAGGCGATGAAGGAGGTTGTTGCATTGACAAAAGTTGCCCTTGGCTTGAGCTCCTGCTGCTCAGTCGAGGCTACAGGAAGACCATTCGCTTGGAATAAATAATTCATCGAAATATCCAGTCTCTGAGCATATACATCCGCGTTTGATCCCTCTCTAAAATCAGCCCAGGCGATAAATGCCTCATTGTTTCCGGCGTATTCTATAGTCTTAGAGTTTTGGTCGCCTGTCGCATCAACGATTGGTACACCAGACCCTGGGGCTATGACCGTGTAGTCTGCTGATATGTGCGTACCATATATGTCATCATGAACCCCACCTCTTTTATCCTGCCACGTTACATAAACACCTCCAAGGCTATCTGTACACATATTTATAGAGATCTGTTTACCCGCTACTTGAGCTAGAGCTACACCTCCTGCATCAAGGCCAATTGAACCATTATTGTCAAGATGCTGAAAAAATATATCGCCCTGCTCGTCAAAACGATAGTCTACCCACGCAACAAAAACTCCGCCGTTACCATCTGTTATTGCAACTGGATCCTCTTGTCGTCCAGGAAGGTCAGTAACGACAGCACCGTCCTCTCCCCACAGCAAATCTCCATTGCCATTTACCTTGTGAGCGAAAATATTTCGCATGCCATATCGCGTATCTGACCACACAAATATTGCCTCGCCGTCATTTCCTGGAGCAACAGTTCTATACCACTCAATGTGCACACCCTGACGAATTGGCGCTCCATCACCTGAATCAAAATCAGATGAAATGAGAAGTGTATTTATTAGAACTGTAAAAACTAATTTTTTCATAAACTCTTCCTATATTGTTATAGTTTCGGATGATCAATAGTTGGTATTTTACCTTTCAATGTTAATTATTTTTAATCCTTCTCGGGTGCACACAACAAGACTTTCACCCCAGAATTCACTTTTATATGCATACCCTACTGGAAATATTCCTCGCTCTATTGGATTATCTGGGTTAGAAACATCGTAAAGCGCTATGCCTTTTGTGCCAAGTGATAAAGCAGCTACATCATTTTTTACTGCTATATGATCGACATTTAAATCATCAGCAAAATGAACCGCGGTTGGATCATTTAGAAAAGGAGAAGACAGGTTATTCAAATTAAGATCGCTCAGGGATATGTAAGTAGCCCCGTCAGTTCCTCTTGAAACATATAATGCGCTGTCATCAATAAGGTTAACTGATTCAACTGCCCCTTTAAGATCAATTGCAGCAACAAATACCGGATCAAGGTCTAGTTGAATTAATCTCCATATTTGAATTCCTAGCTGACCAACTCCTATAATAATGTAATTACCACTGGCAGTTAAAGAGGTGGGGACTGCTCCCACATCAAGCTCAGAGCCAATTGCAGGCTCTTGAGAATCACCCCAGAAGAATATGTCCCCAAAAATAGTTTTAACCCAGCGCTGCCACTTTAAAAAATGGTCTTTCTTTATCACAGAATAATACGTGAAATGGTCTGCTGAATCGATCACAACAAAATCCCTGGTGTCCTCCGCTCCATATTGCCCGTATGGCGATTGAATATTGAATGAGGTGTCGTCCAACAAGAAAACATATGACCTCTCATTTATTTCAAGCAGGTGCAACAAATTGTTGATTGATGAATAATGTATTTTTGATATTTCTTTTCTTGCACCTATATCATCAAGCGAGATAGCGTTAAGTAGTGTAGGCCCCGAACCAGAGCTGAGATCCCATATCTCAGCGCCGCCTTCACCTGCAGCAACATAGGCAATATCGTTTTCAACGTGTACATCCCTAGCATATCCACTAGTGCCACATTCCTTTTCAATCATTACGGACCAAAGATCATCGCTAACGGGTTCAATACAGGACCCAAAAATCAGTANCAAACCTGNAATTAAAATTTTATTTTTAGTATCTATCATATATGAGATCCCACTCTAATTTTATCCAATGTTGAAATTGTTTAAAGCTCTTAAGGTTGTCTACCCATTCATAGTCTGAATTTGTCGACCTCGCTCTGTATCTTGACGATATTGATAGGCCTATACTATCGCCTAATTTTTTCTTTACCCACATGTCAAATTTCGAATCAATGTGACTTCTTCCAGCATGAAGAGGGTCATCTGGGTTTTCGGTGTCATATTGCCTGTATTCAACNCGCGTAGAGAAACCGATTTCATTAAAGAGTGGTAGCTCTTTGTTAATTCTAAGTGGCAGATACCATTCTGTCGTTTGATATGAACGATTGAAGCTACTTGGGCGATCCGGAAGATGATGCGATTTACTCAAAGCTCGCCCCCTACTAACCTGCACTCCGACAGTCCCAAAGTTTCTAATCTTATAATTTAGCCTGCCCTTCAAATAGGATATATCCAGATCAAACTCAGCAAATGGCCTTTTGTAATAACGCTGAAGGTAACCTCCACCAATGCTAAACCACGATCGTTTCATAACCTTCTGTGTTAGCTGAATGCTTTGATCTCTATCAGTGAACAGGCAAGGTGCAAGCTGTGTTGTGCTTATATCTCTGTCAACATAGTGCCTGAGGTAAAAATTATTTAGATGCCTTACTGCATACTTCAGATTTCTATATGGCCCCCACTTGTAGGCAATGTCGACACCCCCAGACCAATATTTTTTTTCAGGAGTCTGCGCGTAATCAGAAATTGTATAGCTTGCACCTACTACAAGCGATTTTTTACGCATGTTAAGAACTGATTTTTTCGCGGAAATATTCAATTTCGATACAAAACTATCAAAGGTCTTAGAACCGCCCATCACCAACGGGTTAACTGCGGCTCTTTCAAATTCTTCTTTTGAAAAGCGCATCACATTGTTATCGTACCCGCCTGTAAATGAAATCGAGTATTCTAATGGCGTCCCGCCCCTAATATATGCGCTGATTACGATTATATATCCTGCGATTCTCATGATGTCACTAATACAGTATAAAACGTATCAACACTGATTTTTCCTTACCCAAAACCTCAAAGTCGTATCTGTGTTTCCCGCTTGGAACATTGATCTCACATGACCTCCATTTACCAGGGACCTTTGAAGGCCTGCCCTCGATCAGGGATGCAGAGGATCTCTCTGTGCTAAAGTAATACGTGCCAATTACTTTATCACCTTCCCTTACCCTAAGCCGATATGATTCTTCTTGCCCCATTTTATCAGAGAACTGTAAGCGGGTTACCGCCCTTAATACTTTTTTCCCTTTGGCCTCTATCTGCAATGGTATCCCGGGGTTACACTCAAAATAATCAATTTTCTTGTCTCCGTTGTTGAGCTGCAAAGCACTTTTGTGGATCATGGGCTTTAGAAAAATTTTATCCTNCCTCGGAGACTCAAATTCCTTTGAGATCAAACGTATCAATACTGGATACTTTTGATCATTGATAGGGAGTAGCGTAATTGTATGAGTGCCTTCTTGTAAATTGATAAAATAATTTCCAGAATACGTGTATTTATGTCTAGGATGTTGAACAGATTTAATTGTTCTCTGTACCTTGTATTTGTGGTTCACGCTGATAGTATCGCCATCCAATAATATTCTATATTTAAACGCATGGCTTTTCTTTTTTCCCTTGAGTACAGGGTATCTGGAGATAAATTCAATTCTAGATGGACCCTTAACTGAATATTCTAGCCCACCATCCCTTATTGGATAATATAACCTTCTTTTATCATTAATTATTAACACCTCTTTTTCTTCACCATTTTTTGTCGGTTTTAAGAGCCTGGCCTCAAGCTGTAAAGCTAGACTGAAAAATACAATTGTAACTAGTTTACTATAATAAACTATCTGGCTCATGTTTTATCAAATGCTCTCTTATTTTTCTTTTACTCTGCAACCCAACATAAAATACACTACCACCAACAATTAAAAGACAAAATCCTGCAATCCATAGGTTGTATGTGATTTCTGCATACAGTGGACCAGAACCTATTTCTGGATGGGGAATTGGTGCAAATGGCATTTTAAACTGATCTACAAGCGGTCTGATGTTTAAAATATGCAATCCTGGAATGTTCATCTTTAAAAATTTTGCAAATACGCCCTCAATACCACCAACCCTGTTTATGCTTGTGATATCGCCTCGTCGCGTGATACCTGGTGGCAAAAGTTTTAGATTAAAGCTGGTCCCTAAACTGGCTACTCCGCCACCAATGTTTATGACAGCCTTGTATGAATTGAGTGAGCTGACTTCGGAGAAATACTTCATTCTTTCCTCTATATTTTCTGCCAGCCTATCATTACGTATTAGTGGAAGACCATGCAATTTTATATTATCGGTTATGATTTTTCTTCCTTGTGGAGATAATAGTCGACCCATATCGTTCCTGCCGCCTATGGAGGCAGCTACGCTTCTGGAGGGTATAAGACCACTTCGATATAATATAGATTCCATATCTAACCAGGTAAAGTCAACCTGATTTGCCCCCCACTGCGATGCTCCGACGCTTGCTATTATCACAGGAACTAATCCTAGAGCATTGCATGCGGTTAAGACTGCGATATTTGCCCCGGGCATTGAGCCTGTTGCTAATACAGCGACCGTGTCCTGCCTCTCTAGATCAAGAGTATATAATAGGTCTACGATAACCGCAGAAAAATTTGGGTCGAGCGTTGTAAGCTTGGAATCAAGGTCGCCTTCATCAGTCGTAATCAAACTAAATGGACTACCAACTAACCCGGTTTCGTTTGGGTCATTTTCAATATCAACAAAAGTCCCCTTGCCTAATCTGTTCTCCCTCAGTAACGTTATTGATTCTTGCATTAGTTCGGCTGCTCTCATTTTTGCGTCATATGAGCCAGATACGTTCGTTGTCTTTACATTAATTGAAACTATAAAACAGACCAAGGAGATTGCAGACAAGATTACGAGAGTTGAAGTTTTCTGTATAGCAGGAATAAATGGGGTTTTTTTATAGTTGTTCAAAAATCGCCCCTCCAAAAATCAGCATCACCAGTAATTTTACCATTACAGCTGTTAAGATAACAACAGAAATAGTTCTCACAATACCTTGTCTATCCATCCAATTAGCTATAAGACCAGGAATGATATTACCAATTACTGCTACAGAGCCTATTTCGGTCGACAGGAAAATAAAATTTCTCGATATGTACCCAAAGAAAAATCCCAGAATAAGAGCGAGGACAATACGACGCTTTCCGTATAAAAACATCAATTTCCCCATCCCCTGAATTATTAGCCATACTAAGATAGCGACGGTAAAAGTAACAATCACCTGGGCAGGACTATGGAGATATAGTGCAATATACCCTGGAACTATTATTCCACCGGCAGTCACNCCCAGTGTCTCTGATAGTATAAGACTTAAAAAAATCCCTAAACCTATGCTTATCTCAGCCATTGTTTTTATGTCCCGTAATGAGCTCTAAAATTTCCTGACCAGCACCAACCTGATTTCCAATCGCAAACATAAGAGTGTCATCAGGCAGACTTTCCATTAAATCTATCAAATAGCTGTGGGGCGTCCCTAGACTAATTATTCTAGTCTTAGTTCTGGGGGAAAGTTTATTTAATCTCCCTACTGTTGAACTAACCTTATCACCCCTAACAAAAAAATAATCCGGTTTTATTTCCTCTAAGGTTAATTCAATCATTTGACGCGTCCTAACTGGGCGGTCATCTCTTGAATTAAAGAACACACATGTTCCACCCTCCGCAGGGTACCGATCAATAACAAATTTCCAAATTTGTAGCGTTGATACTGGGTCATTTGCAGCCATTGCATTAATGAACTGAACTCTTTTGCCTGCCATATTTAGGTTCCATGCAATGAGAGCACCAAGATCAGGTTTCACCTTGTGCATTCCTCTTAAAGCCGTATTTCTATCTACTCCTGCCTTTTTACACACATCAAGCGCAACTGCAACATTTGATGGGTGCTCCATGTAGCTAAACGATTCAAGTTCCTGCTGCGTAATCGCTGACTCATCTGACTTTCGAAAATCGGTCCCATTTGCATTGGCTACCATTTCTAGCAAATCGGTTTGCTCATCTTCCCCAGTAATCAGAGTTCCTTCCAATGGTATTGAATTACAAAGGGACATAGCAACATCTTTTTCTGTCGGGCCCATTTCATCCAGATGATCTGGCCTGACGTTGGTAATTACACCTATATGAGANTTTACCATCTGGTGTTCGGATATCCACTGGTACTGAGGCTGAACGGCCATACACTCCATGACAATTGCGTCAGGATTTTCCTTTGAGAAGTAGTCGATTAATCTAACCTGCTCACCAATTGAGGGAAGCCTTAGTCTATGAATGATTCGGTCTGATCCATTAGAATCGATCACTCGCGGTGCCGTCCCTGTTGTTTTTGCAAATGTTTTTATGCCGCCCTCTCTTAGCCCAGCGGCTACCAGACGAGTGACACTAGACTTGCCCCTTGTACCATTTACGTGAATTCTGAGGGGTATAGAGCCTAGAGCCCTTTGGTGTAGTTTAAACTCGATTACACCTGCAAGACAGATGGTTACTGCAAGAGCACCTAGTAAAAAGACAGGTATAATTAGCATTGCATCTTTGCGATTGAATTATCCTATGATCCATAGCCCATGATCATAGATATTAATGCGATAAGATCCATTACATTAACCATACCATCGCCATTGATATCGCCAAAATAAGGGTTAACTTGACCCTCGACACCAAGATTGTAGTCAACCATGAGCATGAGGTCATATACATCAATTATTTGATCATAGTTCAAATCACCCTCCATTCTCAGATCGCTGCCACGTGTGGTGATCAAGATAGACCTCTCATCGGATAACTGCATCGCAGCAGGGTGATAGGTGTTATTAAAGGTATATTGAAGCCCTCTGGTCATGGTATGGTCCTCGATGCCGACAGTACAATAATCCCCATGAATCTGATCCCAATCGTATGATCCAAAGGACGTATTGTTGAACTCCTTATACTGAATTAATATCTCACCGTCTCCTGTTGGAGTAGTGTAATAACTTGGGTCGAACAATACAGCCTGAAAGGTTTCGTCCGAGCCATTTTGAAATGTTTCTACATCGGACCATTGTATGTAAAACTTCTTCTCTATTTGATCGTACCAAGTATAAACTCTACCTCCTCCTGTCAGTGTGAGATCATCCCAAAAAACAGCGACCATTTTTGACGGTCCTCCAACACCCGGGAGTTGATAATTTCGAAAAGATTCTAGTTCAGTTTTACCCATAGCTATCCAGCCATTCGAGGAAATACTTATTTGGTCATATTCAATACCATAAAACGTAAATGAGAATGGCAAGTTAACAAGCTCTACATCATCCTGATTGTCCCCGTTGTCAGTCAATGACGTTAGGTATGTTCCTGACCCGCCTAATCTTGCGTCAATCTCTACCCAATCATATGTGGGCGCAATTAAATAATTGATATCCATATTGTCGTATATGTAGTAACCGTAAGAATCAGGTCCAACAGGGTCGTTCACTGTGGGCTGGCCAATTTGTATCTCCAAAATTGAGCTTGATCTATAGCCCTGATCTGTCTCGATGTTCAATATGAGATGCGCAACCGTGCCAGGTATGGTTTCATCGAGCGTTCTTATCTCAAAATAGTCATTGTTATTGAATGATACACTTCCTGAACCTATCGACGACCAGGTTCCGGTATTATCAAGAATATCAATGAAAGGAGAAGCGGAGGTGATAGTTCCAACTACTGAAGACGCGATGGTTGAACCTAGATTTTGTAATTGTATCTTCACAAATGAGCTTTGACCAGGGTATAGTATGTCATTGGTAGTACCCAAAACGTCAAGATCTGACGCAAGTATTGAGTTACCGGCTACATTAACATCCAGACTAGCGTTAAAGGTATTGCCCTGCCCATCATTAAAGGTTACCAATAATTCCAAATCTGANTGATCAGATAACCCCTGATCAAGAGATAGGACAAATGGTTCATCTGCGTTAACTATTTGTCCCGAGGATATATCTCCATAGGACACTACGCTACCAGATGGTGAGATAGAGAGCAGTTCACTTGTTGTACTGATAGAACCAGTAACGGCTGTTGCCGTCTCGCTACCGTAATTTNTAACAGGAACAAAAATTTCAATTGTCTCTCCACCATTTGCAATCATGTCGCTGTTGCCATTGGAGTTACCAGACATATCATCATCGATGGAGAAAAGTAACTGGGTATCAAGGCCCAGCGACACTTCTGGTGTAAAAATAGTGAATGAGTTTTTATAGGGGTAATGATTTTTTTTTGTAACCGTAACAAGAACCTCTCCGGTTTGCTGTGTCCTAACTGGTAGTCGAACAAAACCGTTTTCATCCGTGTAGCCTGATTCAAACACCTCATTATCCATCAATATCGTAACCCATGCGTTTTCGACGGGGCCAGAATTTTTGTTAACGTTTATATCTATAAAATTGGTTCCCTTGGTCAATGCAAATGGGTGATCTACAGAAATTATCTCTGGCATGGATGTCCACATTTTTAATGACGACTCCCCCATTAGATTATTCCAATGGGTAAAAATATCGCACCAACTGTTTGGGTTCGATGGATAATTTCTGTAAAGCATCATTTTACCATACATGAGTGCTGCACTGGGCGTCTCGATACCCTCAACTAAAGTCGCATAGTAGAATCCCATGTTAACCATATTATTAAACATTGTGTGCGTACCAAGCGTAGCAGTTCCTATGCAAGCAACAGATCCTTTTGGATTTGANGAGGTCCCCGCTCGGTGAAACGCTTCCATTATCGATTCCTCATCTGAGGCAAAAGAGCCTGTTCCGCAGGTTATTACGGTTGCGATGGGTAACATAAATCCATTCGTTGTACTATTCACATCACCAGAAGTGAATTCACTAACACCATAAAACCCTCTGTAATTAAAGAAAGATACTCCTTGGTTCATTCCTGAAACCATTTGGCTTGGGAATGATCCACTGTATACTGTGTTAACTGAATGAAAATTTGCTAGCTCCAACATCTCGTGTATACTCTCGTTTGTTATAACGCAAGATATACCAGACGTGGACGGATCACCAACAAGACATGCTCTCTGAAACCAGTTGTCATTCATGTACGGATTGGATTCGTAATTGAGTGTTTTACTCACTATTGTGCTTAAATGTGCGCTAGTTGAAAAGGACAATCTTCCTATGAACACCTCCGGGTATACATCTCCCCCCTCAAGTGTAGTGTATGGCATATCCCCCTCACCATTGTACCAGCTGTAATTTTCAAACCAAGTTGGTATAGTATAATTCCCATTGCTTGCATCACCTACTAATGTTACGTAAACAGGAGGGTTATCCCAGTTTTCATAGGCATCCTCGATATAGTTTTTTAAACTATTGCGATTGTTTACTATTGTTGATGAAGATACATACTGGACGTCGTACCCTATTCTTTTTTTCCAGTCCATTAATTGTTGGATCGTGTTAAAAAGATTTCCAATGTTGTTTGGCAAAACATACAGTATAGAAGGCCGCTGGTACTCGTCATCATTTCTCGTCCTTGAAGGGTAGTTTACAATAAGAGATTTGTACATAGCCTCAAAATCACGCGATATTTTTCGAGGTATAAATGGAGTATCTCCTTCATCTTCCTCAATAATATCTAGACTGACATTTTTAATCACTTTGAGTGTATTTTCCACTGGATTAAACTGAAATGGCGTGAGCGTAACCTGCACCATTGAAACATCCCTAAAAACTATAGGCTCTGATATCTGAACAATCTCATTTGGAAAAGGTAAGTCATTAACGTAGACCTCACTCTTGTCGTCAGTAGGGATTTGGTTATTATCCCAGCCACTGAATGGAAGTAAGTCAATATTATCAATCACTTCATAATCCTCGATAGTGTACTGAACGTCAAATGTCTTTCCAGGTTCTACCATATAATATGTTGAAACACTTGGTAAATCTGGTTGCCCAGGTTGGGCAATCGACCCTGCACCCTCAATTTCTGGTTTTGAATAGTCCACGCCTCCAATAGTATTTTCTTTCAGTTGGTAATCGGGGATTATAAAATTTATTCTATTTTCTAGTGGTGAAAGAGAAAAACCATTATGAGTCATATCTGCCACACCTTCGGCAGCGAAAATCCCATTTAGCACCGCTAACACAAGAATTAAGTTTCGTATTGTTGTCATTTTTTCCTCATTGTAACATCAATAAATAAAAGAAATCTGGGTAGTAGAAACTACCAACATATACACCCGTACCTCCAACAGATAAAAACGGTCCAAATGGTAGCGCTCTATCTTTGTCAAAGCCTCTCAATAAAGAAACGAATATCCAAACTAATAAACTCATAGAGGATGCGATGAATAGTGTTATGGCCATTCTCATCGGACCGAGCCAGGTTCCCAACACTAGTCCTAAATGAATATCACCGAAGCCCATTCCCTGCCTCTTTGTGATCATCCATAATAGCCCAATAATGGCTATTGGTAAAATTGCTCCAACGAAAATACCCCAGAATGCAGCACTGAAAGTTGAGAAATTAAAAACTACTCTGGAGGCAGCTATTAAAAAACCAAAGCCCGTAAATAATATTGGTATCTCGTAGGTATTGTAGTCAACGATAGAGATACCAGAGAGCAGGGCAACGAGCATGCAGAAAATAAAAGCCTCAATAGATTGTAATTGATGGAATGCCCAGATTGAACCCATGATGTTTGTGATCTCTAGTATTGGATTTTTTTGGTGAATCTTATAATTATTGATAGACAACCAATTTACAAGCTTTCTAATGGTAAAACCCAGAGACAGACCAAACAGAATCGAAAGAAGTAATTTCACTTTTTTATAGACCCGACTGCAAGGCGGAGCCAAGATGGAAGACAGGCAAATAGGTAAGCACAACCATTAGCGCGATCACAGCGCCTACCAATAAAATAAGTAAAGGCTCAATTAGTGTAGTCATTCTCTCTACTAATGCGTCAACCTGTTTCTGATAGTAATCTGCAGCCCTATCCAAGAGATCATCTAGTTCACCTGTGTCCTCTCCCGTTGATGCTAGTTGAAGTAGTATAGAGGGAAATACCTCAGTTCTCCTCAAGGCAGTAGAAATATTGTAACCATCTCTTATTAGGTCTGAGGCATCATCTATCGCTCTCTCGTAGACTTTATTATCAACAACTTTTCGTAACAGAGCTGTTGTCTCTAGCACCGGAACACCTGCACCAATTAAAATTCCAAAAGTTTTACAGAATTTATTTAAAATAGATTGCTCTGTTAGAGTTCCGAAAACAGGAATTTTCAGCTTTAAAGAATCAAGAGCAAATCCACCTCTCTGTGTTTTTGAAATCAGCCAAAGAACCACAAAAAAGCTAAAAACAATAAAGAATAGAAATCCTACATTGCTGCCAAACCAGTTGCTGAAATCGATCATCTGCCTAGTTGCCGCTGGCAAACCCGCGCCCAGCTGTGAATAAACCTGTGAGAACTTGGGAATAATGACAAGTAACATTACCATGAGCATTCCGATCAAAAATAGTATCATGAATATGGGGTAATTCATCGCCGACTTTACCTTCCTTCGGGTATCATCAAGATTTTCAAGGTATGACGACAATTGCTCTAGAATCTCATTTAGGTTACCGCTCACTTCCCCAGCTTTAACCATTGCAACAAAAAGAGTGTTAAATACTCCAGGGTGTCTTGACAAAGATTCCGAAAGATTTAAACCTTTCCTTATATTTTCGCTAACAGTATTTAGTATTTTTTTAAATTTTCGATGCTTCTCCTCCGCCCCAAGGCTTTGAATTGCTCTCTCCAGAGTTAGGCCTGCAGAAAACATTGTGGCCAACTGTCTTGTAAAAAAGACAATATTTGAAAGAGGTATCCTATTTTTTATTTTTTCTATGGATAGCTGAATCTCATCTAAAAATGGCCCCAGAAAGTCAAAAGTGTCATCTACTTCTTTGAGACTAATGACCATCTGTCCATTTGCAGATAATTTTTGGACAGCGCTATCAAGAGAGTCTGCCCTGATTTCGCCCTCTTTTCTCTTTCCCTGTGGATCTTTTGTAAGATAATTAAATATAGCCATTACAAATCTTCAACTGTTGATCTCAGTACCTCCTCAATTGACGTTGTCCCGTCTAGTATTCTAGAGATCCCTGCCTCCCTGAGCGTAACCAGGCCGTTATCCAAAGCTGCCTGTCTTATTTCATCCTCGTTAGCATTATCAAAAACAAGTTTTCTTAGTTCTCTAGCCATTGGTATCATTTCAAATATGGCGAGCCTGCCTTTATACCCCGTGTTTCTGCATTCTGCACATCCCTTACCTCTACATAATGGACCCTTAACTTTGGTAGCGTCAAGACCAACCAATGCAAGCTCTTCTTTTGAAGGAGAATACTCCTCCTTACAATTGCTACATATTCTTCGAACCAGCCTCTGTGCCATCACGAGATTTAAACAAGATCCAACTAAAAACGGAGCGATTCCAATGTCAAGTAGCCTTGTTATTGTTCCAGGAGCATCATTGGCATGCACCGTTGAAAAGACAAGGTGCCCGGTTAGAGCAAATTTTACTGCAATGTCTGCCGTCTCCCCATCTCTGATCTCACCGATTAGCAGCACATCTGGATCCTGTCTTAAAATAGATCGTAGAGTTGAACTAAATGTAAGCCCTATATCTTCAAAAACCTGTACCTGATTAACGCCATCTAGCTGATATTCGACCGGATCTTCAACAGTGGTTATATTAGTGCGCTCACTTTTGATTTCTTTTAAAGCAGCGTACAGCGACGTTGACTTACCAGATCCAGTTGGACCTGAGACAACTACCATGCCATATGGCTGGTTAATAACTTTCTTAAATGAATGGAGATTCTCTTTTGGAAAACCTAACGAAGTCAGGTTGAAGTCAAAACCTGTTTTATCGAGAAGGCGCATCACGACTTTCTCACCATAAACAGTCGGCAGAATAGAAACACGTATGTCTATATCTTTGCCCGGTGATTTTATAGAGAACCTGCCATCCTGAGGCAAACGTTTTTCAGCAATATTTAAATTTGATAATATTTTTATGCGCGTGACAAGACCACTCAGAGATGTTATCGGAGGCGTCATTATAGTTTGAAGGACTCCATCAATTCTAATTCTGACATAAACCTGCTCCTCCATAGGCTCAATATGTATATCAGTAGCCCTTTCTTTTATTGATTCCTGAAAAATTAGGTTAACCAGTTTAACAATTGGAGCATCCTCATCAGAGGCTTTTTCAGGCGATAAATCAACCTCCTCCTGCGAACCCTCATCACCTGAAATAACAGTAATATTATCAATGGTCTCCGCAACTTCTGCTGTTTTTTGAATTTCACCGTAAACTTTATCAAGGGCTTTTTCTAACAAATCTGGACCCGAAACCAGAATTTCTGGTACTAGGTTTGTGAGTCTTTTTACTGAGTCTACAGATACAACGTCTTCAGGGTCTTCCATTGCGACTACGATTGTTGTCTCATTCTTGCTTATTCCTAAAACCCTATTTTCTCTGGCAAAATCCTCTGGGATAAGTGCCGCGACCGATGAATCTGCCTCAAGAAGGATGAAGTTATCCGCTTTTTTGTATCCCAGTTGCTGGCTGTAGGCGGTAGTAAAGTCATCTTCCTCAATGAATCCCATTTCGATAAGTGTTGCACCAATTTTTTCATTAGTTGTTTTTTGTTGAACAACAGCCTCATTGATACCGCTTTCGGTTGCTTTTCCATTGTTGATTAAAATCTCGCCAAGTTTTGCAAATTGCGGATTAAAATTTTCCATGATATAATTTTTCCTTAAGGGTTATTCTAAATACTAATCACAAACATCGGGCGTTCTGGCAAGAGTGATTTGAACTGGGTCACTTGATGCGATTTGAGGAATTAGCAATGTTGAACTCAGCGTTGCTGTAAAAGTCTCCCAGTTGCAGAGACCGGTGGCTTGACTTTCTCCAAGCAAAACGCAGAGGCCTTGGTCGAATTCGGCGATGATTCTAGCATATCCATCCTTATCGGTTCTTACTACAGGCTCGCAGTTGATCATTGAATAACCATCCCACTTGCCATTTCCTTCTCCTTCGTCTAGCGTATTTGGAATATTGTCTAAACCCCAATCATTAAAAAACTCTGAAACCTCTGATGTGTCTGGTTTGTTGTCGCCATTGATATCAAATGAATCATGGTTTTGATTATAATTTCCCTGATCGTATGTTGCAGGATCATCGTCTAAACCATAGTCTCTCCAAGTAAAACAACCGTCTCCGACACCAACACCGTCAACACCTTCGTCTCTCCATCCTGTCCATATTCCGTTACCATCAGCATCTTGAAAAGGTTCTCCGGCGTCGAATGATCCATTACCGTTTATATCTGTGTAGAGTTCAGCTACCTCGTATTGTACTTCATAAAAGTTTGAGACTCCAGTTCCACCGAAAGCAACAGGTACATCCACAACAGGATTACCATACGCATCTATGACTAGGGTACTAAGCGTAATCAATGCAGGATTACCCATTTGGGTAAAATCATGATATGTTGCAGATGCAAACATAGTCACCTCACCAGGCATGAAATAGAGAGGGGCAAGACCATCGCCCTCGTTAATCAAAGTTGTAACAGAGTCTCCATTTGCTCCAAAAGTTAATGCGCGCACAGCCGTTATTTTTCCAATTGCGTCCGTGGAGTATACAATATGAGATCTTGCCACGCCTTGCGTTGCCTCACTACTAACCTCTCCTAAATTATTCGTAAAACTTACGCCCTCAACAAACGCACTTAAGATAGTGTTTGTATCCTCAGGACTTATTGTCCAGTAGACATAGGTGGTATCTTCAACAGGGTTGTACCATCTGTCATAAACGGATGCCCCAACTTCTGTTTTATAAAATCCTGCACCGATAATTTCCGTATTTTCGGGATCATATTCGGCTTCAATATAGTACGGCTCACCTGAGGCAATGACAACAGGAACAAATATACTTTCTAGAGCATCGTTTAAAGTGTCGCATATTGAAGTAGCTTCAGTATTCGCGGTAGCTATAACTCGAACAGGCCCAGGCTGTGAGCCACTATTTAGGGAAACTGTTGCTACACCGTTGATAGTTTCAACATTTACAGAGGTTTGGCCAGGATTATTTAAATATGTACCTTCCAATATTGGCTCGAGCCTAAAATTAACGGTTATTGGAGTTGGTAGTAACGTTCCATTATTGTCATAAACCTCTGCCCTGATGTCTGTTGATTCAATACCTCCACCATCTTTGACAACTATGTCACTTGGTACAGAATTTGGTATCTCAATATACGCACAGGAACCAACTACATTTTCGGTACCAATAATTATCTGCTTTGCAACGGTAACAGTGTCGTTTATTGATGGATGGAAAAATGATGTATTAATAATCCCTGGTCCAATGTTTTCATTGAAACTGTACGACTCAAATGTTGTAATCAACCGTCCTGTCGCGTCAGTATAGCATGTATCGCCGCAGAGAAGGCTACCGTTAGCTGATTCAATATTAAGTAACACACCAGATAGCTCATGCCCATAAGCATTTTGCAACAAGACCTCGTAAGGGCTATCTGCTCCCAGTTCTACCTGTGGGCTGGCAGTAATGTTCATCGTGTAAGGCCAGATCTGCTCTTTTTGACTGAAAACTGAGAACTCAACATTATCGATGATATCTTCGGTGTATTTTACAGTTATTATGGCGCCAGATGAGGCCGCTGTTTCTATTTTTTCCTCATCACTATTTGGTGTAAATCTTGCATAAGCATAACCGTTTCCTCCTAGATCTGGGAAGCCAAATTCCTTCATATTAGCTACAAATTTGGTCAATGGATCCTGCGTATCGAATGAGCCTCCAAGATCAGATGAAAAAAGCAATGACTTTCCATTCACACCGTTTCCATCACCGTCCAAGAGCCTTGCGATAACTATCACAGATGTTTTTGCCTCTGAATCAGAGAGCACCTCTCCTACAATTGTTGGGTTTGATGTTGCTCCATTCACAAACACGTATGAAAGTTCTAACGAGCCGGTTTCCACTGTAGTATCTACTTGTGATGGCAGGCGATCATCACAAGAGAGTGCGAACAGCATTATTAGCGAGATTGAAATAACGCTAATGAGCTTAAATAGATTCATATTATTCTCCTCCTCTATCTTGTGACTCTATATTTTGCAATTTATTTTCTTCATTTTTATCATTGTAATTATCAAGATTTTGATTCTCGGACATGTGACGCTGGATAACGTAGTCTTCATAATCCGACACCTCTTTAGATTTTGCAATTCCGGTGTAAGCGTCTTCAATTATTTTTGGCGTTATCTGGATTACAAGATCAGTCTTGCGCTCAATAACTCCTTTAGATGTAAATACCTTGCTACCCAGAAAAGGTATTTTATGTAAGAACGGCACTTTATAGGTCGTCTGCTTTTTATCGTTGCTCAAGAGACCGCCAATGACGATTGATTCTCCATCTTTTACTCTTATAGTAGTAGATGATGTCCTGCTCTTAACTCTAGGTATATTAGCATCTGGACCAATAAATTCGAAAATTGTTGATACCTCTGGCTCTACTTTGACGGTTATATAGCCATCTGTATTTACGGTAGGCAGTATATTAAGTTTTATACCAACTTCTTCTTTTTGAACTTGAACCTGGCCACCTACTCCTCCGGAGCTTAGGATATAGGGTACAATATCAACCAGCTTTATATTTGCCTCTCGTCCATTTATTGTTGTTAGTCTCGAATCTGCCAACACCTCTGCCTTGTTGTTTCTAAGTAGCATGTCAAGGGTAAGTTCAAATGCAGTTAGCTGCCTACTAAAGTATTTTGGCAGTATCCCCGTCTTGTTCTTCTCCCCCATACCGCTTAAGCGATTAAATCCCATGGTCGCGGGCAACTGACCAAGCGTTTGATCGTCTGGAACAACGGAACCAGTACCCTCTTCAAGCGGTACACCATTTTCTGCGAGTACGGAAGTGTAGCTAGAAATTTTTGACCAGTCTAGACCAAGTTGCTGTTCCACATCTGCAGCAACCTCGATCAATCTTGTTTCTAACATTATTTGAATGGCGGGCACGTCTATACTCTCAACGACTTTAATTATTTCTGCTATCTTTTTAGGAGATGCGTTCACCAGTAGCTTGTTTCCAGGAATGTCAACTTGCACCTGATCAGAGATATCCTGTAATAAGGTTTTCACGTCTTCTGCTGATGCATATTTAAGAGTAACAACATAGGAGGTAACTCCTACCTCCTCCTTTAATTTTTTAGGATCAGCGATTAAAAAAGAATTTCCAACCACTTCGTAGCTTAGCCCAACGGCCCTAACAACTAGGTTGATAGCCTGCTCTATTGGAACATTGTCTAAATGAATAGAAACCTTATCCTGCTTATTGACATTTGGATCCGTAACAATATTGTATCCGCTTTCCCTAGCAAGTATAGCCAAAATACTTGGGAGAAAGGCATCTTCAGCATGAATGGTGATAAGTGTATTGCCCTCTTCAACTATATTTTCTGCAGGCTGGCTGTAAACCAGGCTAATACTGTAGTAAAAGAGGATGAACACAATTTGAGCTATCCGCAATTTTCTGTTAAAAATTTTATTCATAATTATTTCCTATTGTACTATGTTGATGGCTCATAGCCTGGCGCGGGATACGATTTCTTCCCGCTTTCTGTTTTGATTACAACCTTTGTACCATCTATGTGGTCGACCGTGCCAATATTTGGCAAAATATCACCAACAGAAACAGTAAATGCTTTTCCACGATAGTCAATCTGCGCTTGAAAATTGTCGTCCCTCTGATACACAAATGCCACTCTTATGGCGTTCCTATTGCGCTTAACTCTGCGTCCGCTGCCATCAGCAAGTCCCAAAACATTTGTCAGGAGCATAGGGGTATTTTCTATTCTAAATTGAAACTCACTTCGGTCCTGTAACCTTTCCTCAAGATAGGAAATAATATTCTCAAGCTCCTTATCTGTTCCAAACTGTAAGTTTTTTGATGCATCTCTCAAGCGATTGTACTTTGAGTTCATAGGAAAGAGTTTGAAGCTAGTCGCGATTAGGGACAGAATTGTGAACCCAACAAGGAGATTCCATATGGTCACCGATCTTTCGCTCATGATACCACCTTATTTTTGGATTTAACCAGAGTAATTGTTGACAAATTAACAACGAATTCTTGAAATATAAGTCTATCTTCCTCAGTATTTGCTTTTATCCTCTCAATGCCATTCTTAACCTCGAATTCATCGACAGTGATTAGCCTAGCTGAACGCTCAATCTCTGAAAGGAATTTACCAAACTGCTCATATGAGCACTCCAGGGTAATGATGTATGGCGCCTTGAAGTAGGTTATCTTATCAATTCGTGGCTTTGGCTTTATTCCCAAGAGTTTGATATCGAGATCTTCCAACATATCTGTAAGATTATTCAAAAAAGGAAGACTAGCATCATCCGCTAAAGAATCGGCCTTTGATAAGGCTAGGTTCTCTTGAAACAATGTAAAAACTCTGTCGAGCTGACTGGCGAGTATCTGCGCGCTTATTAGGTTCTCATTTAGCTCCTGCTGCTCTTGCTCAAGCACCTTGATCTCAAATGGCTTATCACCGATTAATAAAGATGAACTACCCCAGTAGGAGATTGTTAGCACTAACAAGCAACCAAGTAGAATTATATTTCTCTTTTCAGCCATGTTATCGATCAAGAAAACTTTTTCTTCCCANCTCTTTTTGAGCTTGCTTCGATTTCAAATCTAACAATCTCTTGCCCTCTGACGTTGACCTTACTGTGCCCAACATATTTTATTTTGCTAAAATTTTTTGAAAACTCGTTATTGTTGCGTAGCGTTTGAACATATTCGTCTATGATCTCAAAATCTTTACGATCCTCAAACGTTAATGCAATCCCTTTGATTACAAGTTTTTGTCGTTTATACCTCAAACCTGTTATGGCAATATCATTGGGAGTGAGAGATCCCATTTTTTCTAAATTCTGAGCCCAGAGAAAACGCTCTTGCTCTAAATCTGCAAAAGATAAAATATCTTCTTTCGAGAGGTTCTTCCCTTCTGACTGAAGCTTGTCAATCTCATCTTTGAGCCTAGAAATTTCTGTCTCTTTTTTTCGGATAATATCATCATATCCTAAACTTATAGACCACACCATGCCGTTGACACCAACCAACATGGCTAACAATATAAAAAATGTACCCCATCGAAACCGTTCTTTTAGCCTAGCTTGCCGTGTCTCAGCGCTTTCTGCTTTATTAAGATTTATTATGATGTAGTTTTTATCCAACATCCATACCCCCACGAATCCCAAGACCCAGAGCAGTTGTGAACTGACTTGGATTTAGTGCTGCGAGATCACTGGCGTTCTCCATAGACTCAAACGGATTAAAGACGGCACATTCAATATTTAATTTTTGGGTAACCAGCTCCGCGAGACCAGGGGTGGATGCGGCACCTCCTGATAAAAATATTTTTAGAAAGAAGCTCTGACCTGTCTGTTTTGCATAAAAACGAAGAGATCTCCTCATGTCTTCAATTAGATTATCGTAAACGGTACGCTCCGCGATTCCTACATCGCTTGCGGCCTTTGAATCAATATCTTCTTGTTTCTGCATTGATTTTAAACCCTCTTTGAAAAGTAAATCCTGGGCATCAACGTAAGACACTTCTTTTTTGTCAGAAAGCTCTTTCACAAAATTATGCCCCCCAATAGGAAGGTCTCTTGTGAAGAATTGTTCGCCCCTACCATAGACTACGAGAGTTGATGATACTGCACCAATGTCTAACATAACAACTAATCCATCCTGAGGAACATCTTTAGCAAATGAGAATGCGTTGCTCATGGCTATTGGGTTAACATCTACGATACCAGGCTTAAGGCCACAATCTTTAACAAGANCTATNTGGCTATTGAGAACGCCNTTTGTACAGGCCACTAGTCCGACGTCAATTTTGTCTACCTCTTTTTTATTGGAGCCAATAATCTGATAGTCAATTACAGCGTCTGTGCCGTCCATAGGTATGTGCTTCCTTGCTTCAAATGTCATTGCAGATTCTAACTCATCAGAGGGCATTTCCATAGTGGTTATCTGTTTTATACTTGCTGAGGAGCCATTGATACCGGTTATCAGGCCCTTAGCCTTTTTTGGATTAAAGCCTTGCTGTCTGAACAACTCCTTCACAGCCATAACCCAATGTGAGTGGTCAATTTTTTCAGGATCGAAGGCAGTGTTGGGCTCAGGGACAAGCCTAAGTCCTGCGTCAACGAGCTTGTATCCGTCTTTATACTTTTCAGCAGCAACCATCTTCACATATTGTCTTCCTATGTCTAAACCTAAAAACATTAATTCATCCTAATCCTGAAACTGATCTCTTGCCTCACCATAGGAAGCCATTTTGAGGATAACAGTNTTGTTCGAGCTTTGNAAGTCAGGAAANTANGGTGGTGGCTTTAGACGCAGGTTCCAGTCATAATGATATTGCTTATCGTAGCCAACACCCGGCGATACGTTGTAAGGCCCTGGGTAGTTGCGCTTGATATAGCCTCTCTGAAACTGGACGACTGAACCCCAGAGGTATATTGTTCCCCTGATGTCATCATCATCATCATATATACCACTCTGACTTGCTTCTCTATAATTATTTCTGTGGCCACCTCGTCCGTCAGCAATGACTCCATACTGCAGGCCATCGTTCCAGTCGTGGTAATTCTGAAGAGTATTTTGCCAGTAGTGTGATAAAAATCCGCCGTTCATAGCAAGGATTGCTGCGTTAATCTTAATATGAGCACCATACTGCCTACCCCTTGCGCCGTTTGGTTTAGTGTTTGCTACTATAACACTGCCACCGGCAATGAGACCAAGAACGTGATTGGATCCACCGTTTTGTGGGTGAACGACCTCACCATTTGGATATGAATCAGCATACACAACATCATCAATTAACCAAATGTTTCCCCAAACCCTATCGATAATATCAGGATCATCATGCCTTCGGTATTCAGTGTAATCATCTGTCACAATTGTATACTGACCATCAACAATTCCGCGAACTAATACCTGACCGCCTTTCACATAAATAACCTGGGGAATATTTCCCCTTGGAAAAAAGGTTCTGCCCATGAAAACGTAATCGCTATCGTATATCAGCTGAGGACACGTAAATATATCGCATGAGGGACCGCCAGCCGTCCAATAGTCAAAGTCAAAGTGCTGTATATCTCCGGCCTTACAATACTCAAAATCATTACCGTAGTGATTATGGTAATATCGCATGTTGTTCCACTCAACACTCTCATCGAGTCCGGTGGGAGCATCAATGTTTGTTACTGTAATTGTTTCACCGATAGAGAACCCAAAATCTGCTGGTGGGGGGTTAGGCGGATTAAGAATGACTAAATCAGTAAATGAGATGGCAACAGTCTCTCCAAATGGAAGTGCGTTGATAACTGTAAACGAGCCAGCCACTGAGCCATCACCGTTTTCGATAGTGACCTGATGCCCATTTTCAAATATCGTATTGTCCACTGCTACACCATTAAGATCGGTTGATGCTACTATCAACCACCCCGCGTCGTAACCTATCCCGGGCTCAAATGAGCCAGGAACACCAAAACGTGCTCCGCCTGGCTCAGAGAGGGCTATAGACGTTGCTGGATATGATTCCGGGGACACCCAGGTGAAGGAAAATTCAGCCCCTGGGTTACCTATTGGCGGGATGTTATACCACCATTGGGTAGCGTAGTAACCACCATCCGCGAAGTGAATTTCTGTCATAATGAGGGTGTCTTTTTGTCCAACCCGAAATAATTTTTGATCAGCTTCAAAGGTTCGAGTAGCATTTGATTTAGCGATCTGAGCAGAGTTATCGGGAGGGAATATGATCTGCGACACCGTATCCAACACTGAGTTGCCCTCGCTGTCTTCAAAAATGTCTTCGTCACAGGCACCCCAATTGATGGCATCGCCATATTGTTCAATAGCCTCATGGGTGATATTTACCTCGCCACCAAATTCAGGGCATCCATAGTTACTAAATGTCATGTTGCCGTTTGTGTGGACCTTGCCCTCGAGTTGATCACCTGAGCCAAAATTTACAACACCTGTGTTCCCAGGCCCAACTGGCTTTTCCTCGTCTGTAAAATACATAAACTCCTCAAAACCCTGAGGTATCATTGTGGTGTAGACACGCCTTTCAACTGAGACATTAGTCCCGCTTGGGGAGATGTAATCTGCTATCCCGGTGGAATACGCTATATATTCTTTCCTTGTTGAATTGGGAATCAATTTAGTAGAGCAAGCGATATCTTTATACATGCCAATTGGCTTCTCATTCTCATCTTTTCCGTACCGTACCCCCTCTGGGAGGATAAGAGTATCAGAGGTTATATAGGGCAGATACACAACGCCTATGTCGTTTAATCCTGCCTCGGCAGAATATAGCGCTCTCCACTCTGCATACCTGTATTTCTCCATCGCGGCCTGGCTAAATGAATTTTTTAAGTATGCCACAGTGAAAGACATACTAACAAGGGTAAATAGCAATGCCAGGGGTGCAGCACTGCCTTGAATGTTGCGCCTAAACCTCATTATCTAAACCCATCATGTTTGTAACCCTTGAATTGATGTACGAACTTCCCAAGAAAACATTCCTGTGGTAAATATGTTGCTCTTTATTTGGTCTGAAAGAATCATCCATGACATCTTCTTCCATAGCAAGTATCAGTGTAAGCTCAAGATAGGAACCCTTGAAAGTCTGAGACCCAGGGCCTGTGTCAAAATTATAATTTACAAGGAAATCATCAACATACACTGATCGCCTGTTTGGTCCTCTAAAAACCCCTTCACTTGGAAACCTAAGCACACCATCAACAGGCACACCAGCGTTAAACTGGATGCCCTTATCTCTTTGACAATCTATGGTTAGTTCTGGGGTTAAATCTGTGAAATATCTGTACAATTTCAATCTTGCAAACCCATTGGCACCATCAATCTCAATTCGCTGAGCTTGGTTTAACTCTCTCACTATTTCCCTGATAATATTATTGCCATATGATCTAAGGTCTTGCCTGACTGTATCACTCTGATAGTGCAACATTACAGCCTGCGCTCCGCTTGTCATTCCAATGGCAATAATTGATATCACCACGATACCAGCAGACAGTTCTAAAAGGGTCATACCGGGTTTGCTGTGTTTTATTAAATTTTTCAAAGCTCAAACTCAGTCATAATAGTTGAAATCTTTCTTTCGTAGCCTGTTTCACCAGCATATGTTCCAGTGGGGGATGTGAATCTATCTCCCCATCTTATCCAGCATTTTAGCTCGTATCTAGTTAGATCTGTAGAACCGTATGGATTGTATCCCTCCAGCCTCTGGAGTGAATAATAAAGCCTGGCTTCTATAGAATTTTTCTGACCAGATCCCCCAATCAGAAATATCTCATCTCCGTCTAAATCTCCACCAAGCTCATAGGCAGATAGATTTCCATCAGCGATTCTGCCCTTCCAATATTCCATGTAGTTCAATAGCTCTTCTGTTGCCCTCTCTTTTATCTCCAGAGAATGAAGCTCACTCCTGGCGTGTACCACCCCCATCATTAGGCCAACACAGGCGATGGAAATTATGACGGTTGCGGTCATCACCTCTATAAAACCTATGCCCTTGCTAGTTCTTTTCAGTATCATAGCACATTTTGCGCAAACAATTTTGGATTTTCCGCGATGTTCTCTGCAATTTTCCGCTCAATATCGCCCTTAGACACAAGCCTCTGCAGATCCTGGTCAAGAGATTGCATTCCCTCAACTCCACCAGATTGAATTATTGAAGGTATCTGATATATTCTGTCCTCACGAATTAGGTTTCTGATGGCTGTATTGGCGATCATAACCTCGCAGGCGGGGATTCTCCCTTGCCCATTTTTCGTTTTTAATAATTTTTGCGCGATGACGGCCTCCAGACTTTCAGAGAGCATTGATCGTATTTGGCCCTTTTGACCAGTGGGAAAGATGTCGATAATTCTGTCTATGGTCTTTACGGCGCTAGAGGTGTGCAAGGTTGAAAGAACCAGGTGCCCAGTTTCCGCGGCCGTGAGCGCGAGGGATATGGTCTCCAAATCCCGCATCTCACCAACAAGAATGACATCAGGATCTTCCCGCAGTGCGGATCGCATTGCGTTTGCAAAGCTGTGCGTATTTGCTCCTAGCTCTCTTTGGTTTATAAGGCTCTCTTTGGTCTCGTGATAATACTCAACAGGGTCCTCAATAGTAATTATATGGCACTTGCGCTGGATATTAATGTGGTCCACCATAGCAGCTAGTGTTGTACTCTTACCAGATCCAGTTGGACCAGTCAACAGCACTAGACCTCTGTCCATCAAGGCTAGATTTTTTAAAACGGGTGGTATACCAAGATCATCAAAGTCTTTGACAACCTCTGGTATGGTTCTGAAAACACCAGCAAGTCCTTTTATCTGATTAAAGAAGTTGACTCTGAACCTGCCTTTTCCCTCCAGACTAGCTGAGAAATCTATTTCTTTATTTTGTTCAAAGATATCTATCTGCTCTTGGTCTAGAACCTGAGGCAAAATCGACTCCATATCCTCCTGTCTTAGAGGTTTCATATTAAGGGGCTTCATGGTTCCATTGATTCGCACCATAGGGATAGAACCAACACTAAGGTGAAGGTCAGAGGCACCACTATCAACGGAATATGTGAGAAGCTTATTTAAATCCAAGCCTATTCTCCCTCCGGTGAGCCATAACCTGTAAACTTACCAAGGTCAGCATCGTAGACAACCTGGTGACCAGCTCCACCAGACATTTCTTCGGTGCTTGTTGCCGTTATTCTACCACCTTGGTCACTTAGTTGAAGGTCGAAAGTCCATTTTAGCTTTGTAGAACGACTGACATCTAACTGCCCTGCTCTCTCGAGCTCATCAATCTCTGAGGGCCAATCTCCTCTAGTTTGGTAATACATTTTTGATGCATTATTGATATTCGACATAACTGTTCTAGCTTCAGAGGCATAAGAACTTTTAACATAATCTAGGTAGGTGGGTAATGCTATTACAGCTAAAATTGCCACAATAACAACCACAACCATGATCTCAATCATTGTAAATCCCGAATGCTTCTTATCTTTGAGCTTCATACAATTTTGTTCCTTTATTTTAATATTGTTACACACTTATAATATTTTTCAAAAAGTGAGGAAAATCAGCCTTTTTTTCATCATTAAGAAAACGATAAAAAATGTGATTTTACTCACACTTTATTGAATTAATTAAGGAGGACAACTTTTTGCGTTTTCCTGTAGTCACCAGCATTATACCTGATAAAATACATTCCAGATGGCATGTTGTTGCCGCCATCATTCCTTCCATTCCACAATGTCTCATGATTACCAGGAGATACTTTCTCATCTAGAATGCTTCTTACTACTCGCCCGTTGATGTCGAATATTTTAATGGTAGCATATGTATCATGTGCTGTTCCGAACCTTATTTTTGTGGATGGATTAAATGGGTTTGGATATGGCGACATTAAATAATAGCTTGTTGGGAGCAAGCTTGGTTTTGATCCCAGTTCATCGTTCACTGTTAGTATAACTGGAACCCTGAGGCTATCTAAGTTGAGAAAATAAAGGTCTATATTTGCTTGATAATCTCCCAAATCTATTCCGCCTGTTGAAGTCTCCAAACTAATCGTAAACTGCTGCTGTCCTGGCAAAGAGCCTTCCAGATTTCCGTTTGATGAGAGAATCGTGAGCCAATCTGGACCATTTTCTGGATANTTTCTACTCTCCCAAGATAAACCACTGCTGGCTAGGGAAATGTTCGGTGCAGCAATTTGGGTTCCAAGCAGACCCGACTCATCCTGCCAACCAATTGTTGCCTGGTCAAGCGTACCAATCATTTCATTGTAGTTGCATTTAAAACTTCCATCGCTGTAAAGAATAATCTGAAAATCGAAGGTACCAGTGCCAGAACTACCTGGCCACCTGGCAACATCGTTAAACCAGATAACAACGCGCTCCTGATTTATTTCGTAAAAAATATTTCCTGATGAATTCGAATTACTATTTTCATTTACGGGGTTGAGGTCATCAAAAAATCCAAATATTGCGGGCCTTGGCATATTTACAGACGGAATGCTCTCATTTTGCCACTCTAACTCATTGTCACTGCCCCAGCCCACCCATCCATTTGCATTTATCTGTAGATAATTATAGGTATTACCAAAAAAGTTAAAGTCAAAAGGTATCAATATCTGCTCATACGCAAAGTGATCATTACCCTCAAATGTCAATTCTGTAGCTGCATTACTGATGTCGACCCACTCTGGTAAGATACTCTCATCATCTTCAGAGGTCGACCAAAAATAGTTGCCCTGATCAGGTCCACCTTGCGGACTTAAAAATGATTTTTCGTCAGAGGTTTTTACTGCATATGCCATCAAGGAGGCAGGATCTCCTAAATTCGAGATGGTAACTTCATCAGATGCATATGTATCAATATTTTGGTCAAAACGCACTTCTAGAGGATCAACCTGAACAGCTGCCTCACCAAGAGAGACCGTAAAGGAAATCACATCAGCTGCGCTAGATACATCGTAGATACTTAGCCCACCAGGGCTTCCACTAGCATTATCGTAAAGGAAAGAGCTTGGATCTGTCTGGTCATTGATCTCGGTGTGCCCGTAATCAAGATTGTAGGGGGCCTGGTCCATGTTTCCCTCCGAAGATAGACTCCCTCCAGGCCTGTAAACATAAAATTCGTCTGGCGGTCCCTGGCTGTTTCCGTCACCCGCTTCAGCATTTATTCTGTAGACAAGCATGCCGGAACGTGAACCAGGAGAATTGGCGTCATAGCCCTCCTGATTGCGGTATTCAAGTAAGAAATATTCACTATCCGAATTTGGTGAAGGTATTGTGTATACCGAGTTGATAAGATCTTGCACAGGCCTGAGGCTATATGTACCACTCTGGGCTATCTCTATCGGCTCGACCCAGCCAAAGTATTTCCACATGGTAAACGCGCTCGGTAGCTGAGGAGGGTTAGAGTTTCCTCCCATTACATCCCATCCCCCTATTGGTGTTGGTGCATTTCCCCCATCGTATTGATAGTAATCTGGCGCACCAAGCACATGTCCGAATTCATGGCAGAGGACTCCCACATTGTAGTACCACGATTCAGAAATCATGAATAAGTAATCATATACTCTTGCGTTGTTTATACTTACAACTTCGTTGGATAACACCCATCTGTGCGGCCACAAAAGATCTGCCCAGTCACCAGGACTTCCGAAAATAACAAATGATACAGCATCTACAAGACCATCATCATTTGTGTCGACATCGATCCAAGGATCACCGGGCCCAATGATGGGTACAATTGAGTTCACGGCATTTGCCAAGAGAGCATGCTCTCTTTCTGCTCTCTGGGCATCAGTCTGGTAGCCATCGAGGTTCGCTCCTGAGTAGGGCATATAATAGCTTCTGAAATATGGGTCGGTGTAAGTAGCGTTTATGTCTTGACTGGAACGTGGATAGTGGTATGTGTTTACTGTTAAGCTGCCGCTCGATATATCATCAAAATAATGCTTCAGCGATGGCTCATCCTCATCGGATTGGAAGACTGCATCATAATAAGAGCGGGGGTAGGGAAATTCTGGGTCATCAGCAAAGCGAATGAAGATATTAATCTGAGATATTACACCTGAGGATGGCGAATCTCTACCGTCTCTTTGTTGATCAATCTGTTGGTGTTCCAGCTTTTTCTGGTTGTAAAGCTCACGTGAAATCGCATAACCAGGCGATACGCCGATCGTTGCGGGATTTCCGCTACCAGCCAACATTTTTGAGGGAGATAACACCCCGTTTTCATCAGCCTCAGCGTAGTAATAATATCCATCTCTCTCATCCATCACAATAGTATAGTCTAATTCATCATGCAACCTCCTGGCGTATTGGTCTCCGGTGACAAAACAATCAAGAGTGGTGCCATCTGGCTGCTTTATGGATCGAGGGATGCTTTCAAACCAGGTAGCATTTGCTGCAGAGCTGATCAACAGGCCCATCATAACCTTATGGAGAAAACTAATCATTAGGTGATAATTGTTCCAACTAAAAATGTGTTAGTGATTATTAGCATAAGCCCATCAATAATTATATTTTGAGATAAGAATAACGCTCAAAACGGTTTTTTTAACGCAAACAGCTATATTCAATTTCGCACAATATTGCTTTATAAGCCAAATTAAAATTTATTTTCTTAATTCACAACAGAGTAGCATAAATGTACGCTGCATTTTTTTATGGTTTGCCTAGTGTAGAAATTATAAATGCTAGGGAATAAAATTTTCTATTTCAACAAAGTCATTTTATTTGAGGTAATAATACGCCCGTTAAGAAAAAGTCTGTAGGTGTAGACTCCCGCAGGAACCGGGGTTCCACTGTCATCAAGTGCATTCCAGGTGAATGTGTTATTCCCTGCATCAAAATTTCCTTTTTCTAAAGTCTTGATCTCCCTACCTTGTATATCAAAGATGACTAGAGCACCTGAGGACTGCCTGTTAACATTAACACTTATGACTGTCAAGGGGTTGAATGGATTTGGGAAATTTTGACTTAATTGGATGCGTTCGGGCAAACTATTCTCAAACCCAAGATTTGCGCTAAACACCCTGAACTGGTGAAATGTTTCCGCATTTTCTGAGGTGTGTTCTGCATGAAAATAGCTGTCAGACCAGTCGATGAGGTCGTAAACTAGCTCTTCATACCCAACCATGCCTAGAGGCGTAACAAATCTTCTCATGAAAGTGATTTGATTTGTTTCTTTATCAAAACTAACGTAGTGATACGCCCAATCAAGATCATCATTATATAGGAAATCACAGCTTGAGGTAAAAATACTAAATCCATCTCTGTCTCCACCTTCGCTGATTGTTAGTGCTATGTTTCTATTTTCATAGCTAAATGATGGAGAGACAAGATCGTCGAGGCCTGTCCATTGCGTCTGAAAAGTTGTAATACTCTGCGAGTGTAGGCCAATTACAAAAAGGCTTGCAGCAATGAAAACTGAAGTTCTATTTTTTTTTAGGGTACCCTTCACGAGCAAAATATACAGAATTACTGTGAAGAAAGGGGGAAAAATTGATAGTGATTGTGTGCTACATCACTATCGAACTAAGATCATTCGGTTTATTTGAGATATTGCGCCAGTATTAAGAGAGCAGAAATAGACCCCGCTGGGAACATTTTCGCCGAGAGAATTTCGGGAGTCCCAGACAATAGAATATTCTCCAGATTGACGGAAACCGCTGTCTAGCACCCTCACTAATCGGCCGCTGATATCAAAAATTTTCAGAGAAAATTGCGATGGGGAATCAAGGCTATACACGATAACTGTCGAGGGATTAAAAGGGTTGGGATAATTTGCCAAAACTTTCATCTTTTCCGGATGAGGCACCTCTAAATTTAATGCTGCACAGCCAGCCAGGTCGTGTGCACCTATTGACCCTAATGAGCTTGAAGCCGTTAGGCAAACAGACGATTCACTAAGACTATAATTGAAATCATCAACCATACAAAATAATGGGTCCTCGTCGATAATGCCTCCGCCATTGCTAAAAATAATATTTTGCCCCGACGATATGAAATCCTCACCTCCTTGAACGCTGGAGTAACTGATGTTAAGATAGCTTGCTTCATCCTGAGATTCTGGAGAATAGATCATTGGTCCATAGTTACCCCAAAAAATAGAGTTTTCAATATTAACTGCTGAACTGTACAATGCAAAAATCGAACCTACAACCGCTAAATTTCCCGAAAAAGTAATCTGGTCCATATAAACACTTGCCTGGTTCATAACCATAGCGCCACCATAGTCATTACCATTGTTTTGCTCAAAGGAGACCCATTCAACAGTGCTCTGACCACCAGATTGATATATGCCTGCGCCCTCAATAAGCGCGCTATTCATCCTGATGACACCATAATCAATCATTGCCTGAGTGTTTTCAAAGTAGAAACCGCCCCCCCAATAGGCTATATTTTCTTTAACAAAAACATTTTCAAATGTCGGTTCTCCGCCGGTTACATAGACCCCGCCCCCTATATTTGCGCCGTTTCCGAGTATGGAGATATTTTTTAGTACTGCCTCTGAGTTAGATAGATAAAGTCCACCACCTACGTCGGCTGTGTTATCCTCTACAATGAGGTTAGCAAGTGTGGGTGAGCAGTTCATAATAGATATACCACCACCAGATGGATATGAGCCACCTCTAAAAGATATACCTCTTATGGTGGCGTTATTGTTAGAGGAACCATTGAGTGTAAGGCATGATCCGCCTAGCGGTCCTGGAGCAAAGAACGTCTCCTCGATCAAGCTTGAATCGTCAAGGTAAAATGCCATTGACTCCAAAACGACCTGCTTGTCGACAAAATCAATTATCTCCGCATATACCCCTGGTGAGAGCCTTATCGTGTCGCCATTTTGCGAAGCGCTGAGGGCGGTTGCTATGGTACCAAAAGGTGCCTCAAGGCTACCATCGTTTTGGCTGTTGCCGTTAACATCGACATACCAGATTGGGCCGGTATTTAGGGCTGCACAGTCAGAGGCAAAGCAGCCTATGAGGGAGCCATTAATGCCTCCCTCTATGCAAGGAGAATTCTCTCTCACATAATAATTCCCACCTGGGCAGAAAAATGGATCATCGTCCATGCTACCTTCACCCCATTCTACATCACCATTGTCATTTGTGTCGATACCGCCTTCACCATTCTGCACTATGCTGTATGACACACTGAGGTTGGGATCCTGCCCCTCTGAGCGAAAATGGATTTGCGTTGATCCATTCCCCCAAATAATTGTATTGAGAAGATTCAGGCTTGCGCCATCTCTTAGATAAACAGCATTACCAAATGTGCCTGCAGTATTATTGGCAATGGTCGTATTAGTCATCGATACAGAGGAGGGATCTCTGATGTAGGCTCCGCCACCTGCGCCTGAAGTATTGTCAGCAATGAGGCAGTAGGAAAACTCAGGAGATGCATCATTAATATATAGCCCCCCTCCCAAACCTTCTGCATCATTGTTCACCATAATTACCTGATTAGCAACTAGATTGACTCCGTCTTTTAATGCAATGCCTCCACCTGAATTATTTGCAGTATTTTGGTTAAAAATAACGTTGTTTAAAATGGGCGTGGATGTGTTTCTGATATAGCNCCCAGCACCAAACTCGGCGGTATTATCAAAAAAATTACAATTATAAAATTCTGGGCTTGATCCCGTACGAGCGTAAAAACCGCCTCCAACATCATCCGTCTGATTTTCTGTGATGGTACATCCCTNAAAAACGGGNGAAGCATTATAACAGAAAATACCAGCTCCCCCGCCCTCGTTT